>OGXA01000167.1_pt1 | contig 57524 bp, 47 predicted proteins | sample 1576171 | NCBI WGS metagenome assembly OGXA01 (sample SAMEA3541587, study PRJEB24748) | human gut metagenome | biome: human gut; feature: human-associated habitat; material: faeces | place: China | collected 2012 | reverse complement strand
CGGCACACTTGCCAAAATGAATCCTCCTCTGCGCACTGAAGCAGACCGTCAAAAGATTATAGATGGACTTATCGATGGCACAATAGACCTTATCGCAACAGATCATGCGCCTCACAGCGCCGAGGAAAAATCAAAGCCTGTAACCGAAGCACCAAGCGGTATCATCGGTCTTGAGACATCTCTTGCTCTTGGTATCACAAGCCTTGTCAAACCGGGCCATCTGAGCATGCTTGAGCTTTTGGAAAAGATGACTATCAACCCTGCCAGACTGTACCACATGCCTTACGGTACTATCTCAGAGGGTGCTGCTGCAGATTTTGTCATCTTTGATCCTGACGAAAAATGGGTACCATGCGAATATGCATCAAAATCATCAAACACACCTTTTACCGGCATGGAACTGACCGGTAAGGTTAAGTACACCGTATGCGGTGGAAATGTGATTTATTCGGATAAATAAATTGTGTATGCACTATTAAAAAAGCAGATTGTGAACGCATGTGTTCACAATCTGCTTTTTTCTACTTCTCCACCAATTCCAGGCAATCTCCATAGTGCCTCTGCAGAGACTTTAAGTCCATAATCATCACATAAAATACTCTGCCATTGTGCACTGAATCCACTATCCTGCCATGATCGAGCACTGAAATATATGTGCCGTCTGCTTTTCGCATATGAAAGAAAATATAATCATTTGAGTGTCCTCCGTTAATCTGCGACCATATGCTTTTTTCACAGCTTTCCTGTTCATCCGGGCGTATCAGATTGCAGAAGCTCTTACCTGTATATGCAAGCAGCTCGTCCATATTTTTACAGCCTGTAAGCCGAAGCAGCTCGCTGTTTGCAAGCAGAATCTCATCATTTTCTTTATCTGCTCTGTAAACAATGAAAGCTCCAGGCAAATTATTAATAATATCCTTCACGGCAAATCCAAGCTTCGCACGGCTCTTTATATGCTTACCCTCACGATATGCCATGCAGCCGTTCTTCCCACGCATTTTCACCTCATAAAGTGCCATATCCGCACAACGCATAAGCTTTGAACGGTTGTCAGCCAAAACAGGATACTCCGCAAAGCCCAGTGAAATGGTAAATGTATGCGCTTCACCTTTACAATAAAAATTCCTGGTTTCTTCTGTAAACTTCTTAAGGAAAGGCTTAACCTCCACAATCGTGCAATCCGGCATGAAAATGCTAAACTCATCGCCTCCGTTTCTACCGAGTATAACATCCTTTGAAAAATATTGCTTCATGCTCTCTGCAAGCTTCTTAAGTGCACCATCACCTGCCGCATGTCCATACATATCGTTGACCAGCTTGAAATCGTCAATATCAAGCATTGCCACAACACAATGCTTTTGCGGATTCTGTCTCATATATTGCTCAACCTGCTCATCAAAGCCGTGCCTGTTGTAAATACCGGTCAGTGCATCAGTCACAGCAAGTCTCTTGAAATTCTTCCTGTTTTCATTGATGAAAATCAATGCTGCTGTAAGCCCTGTCAAAAGCAGGACTATAATTACACCTCCGATGAACAGATATAGCAGATATCTGTTATTGTAAAAACCACTCTTTGGGAAAATCTCAAGCCTCCACTTGTCTCCATACACGTCGAAGTCATATATCACCGGATCGTTCAACTCCTTCTTTGAACCGTAAACCCACTCATACGTATCATCCTTCGGCGAAGCACACTTCTGCAGACTGTACTTATATCCAAAATTGGAAAGAGCTTCTACAGAATCAGAAAAAATTTCCGGAACCTTCAGTATAACAATTGTGAAGCCCCAAAAGCTCTTCTGACCATTTTCATCCTCCAAATAAACCGGATTGCGCACTGCTATACCATATCCGCCCTGCTTCAGCTCCAATGGTCCCTGCATAATTACAGTGTCATTATCCCTCGCATAGCGCGAAATCTCTCCCCTGTCACTATCATTTATCAGATCAATCTTACCAGATTCATTCCCCTCCTCCGGATATATTTCAGTCACAACTCCATTCGGTGCTATCTGTATACTCTGAATCGAATCGTCCATCATATTTGCTGCAACATCATAAAACCCATTTATATTTCCATCACCACTTATGACAACCTGCTTTAAGGTATCGGTAACTCCTATTCCCTCCATAAGCTCGCCATTTATACGCTCCGCATATGTCATCGCATTGAGCTTTGCATTTGTCCTGTTCTGCTGTTCCTGACTCTTTCCAACTATATATATCAAGCCGATTAACGCACACATACTCAATATAAATACCACTGCCGGAACAATGAATCTCTTTTTTAGCTTTTTCATTTGTATCACTTTCTAAAATCAATGTCTATCTGTTCTATATGATTTTAATATTATAGCTTTACGATAAGAAAATGTCTATAAATTTACATAAATTTCCAACACTTGAAACTTATAAGCAAAACGAAAAGAAGCCTCACTCATTATTAAATGAAGCCTCTACTTTTATCATAAGTTATATTTGTTTATCCGGCAGCAAAAGTAATCTATCTATTACCGGATGAATAATTGCCGTTTCTGTAATCTGATTAATTGCACAAAGTTTCTTCCCTGCATCTTTACTAGATGCTCCACAGAGATAAACCTGCTCTGTCTCCTCATCATAATCAAGTACAATTAACCTGTCATGACAATCGGGATTAGGCTTAATTCGTAGAGAGGAATATTCATTTTGAAAATCTGTCACTAAAGATTTTGTAAGAAATCCCTTGCCACCCTTTCCATTTTCTGTAAACAAAACAACCTCCACCCCATCAGCCTTCTGAGAAAGATGTTGTAATGACTTTGCATTCATATAATCATCTACAACATAGATTGATTTCTTTGCTTGCTGATAGATTTCTATGTAAGCAATGTCCGCTTCTAACTTCTGTCCTTTATAAATAACAAAATCCTTTTTATCCTTATCCGTAATAAAGTTATCTGCTAAAATGGTCACATCTTTTTGAATGAACTCTACTTTTTTCTCCATTCGATCCTGTCTCTCAGTTATCGTTCCAACCTTCGCTGTTAAAAGTTCCATTTCATTTCTAGTAACAAACTGTTGATTTTGACTAATATAGTGACACATCTCCCTAAAAGTGCGCATTATAAATATACTCTGCTGTTCTGCCAATTCTCCACGAAGAACTGTCGCAAGCATATAAATTCCTTGTTCTGTAAATGCATATGGTAATTTTCTACGGCCGCCTTCTTGCCCTTCAAAATAACCTATATTCCGTGAAGTCACAAATTGTGATTTCACCAATTCCACTTCTTCTTTAGTTAGTTGAAACATAAAATCTTGTCAAATTACGTTTTACTTGTTGATTTAAATTTTTAACTTGATAACCATAAATTTCTGCCAAATCCTGATCCAACATTACTTGCTGTCCACGAATTATATACACCTTACTACGAATATCATCCGTAGTAATCAATTCTTTTGTTTCTTCCATTATTCATCCACCATGCTTTCCATTTGCTCCAGTTTCTGCAATGCTTTCATATATGCCATCAATCTTTTATACTGTTCGTCTCCAAGACTGTGAATCTTCTTCAATATCTTAATATCCGACATGGTAACTTCATAATCCATATCTTCATCTTTATACTCCGGATCAATTCCTGACGACCTTTTATATTCTTGCCGGAATGCCCTTCATCAGAATATTCTCCAACAATCTCCATATCTTGAAATTCTGCATATTTTCTTATCTTGTCTTTCTGTACATCCAGGCTGTATCCATCAACCTGAATTGCTGTAGACACACGAGTATATATGTAACATCTTGTTTTCTTCTTCAATAATCTTACACTCCTATTTCGGTAATACTAATGGCGAATTTTTCAATAATCCTGCAATAACAGAGTTGTATTTGGCTGTTCCATAGTCCTCAACGATGCTTGTTATTCTAGCCCCGGCATCCTTGGAAGAAGCACCACACAAAAAGACTCTCTCATCCGCTGTTCCATAATCCAACACGATAAAACGATCATGGAATATGCCACCAGTCTTCTTCATTGACAGTTTTACAGTTGGATATTCCTTACGGAAATCCGTATATTCTATGTTGTGAAGTTTATTATTCCCAACATTATCGCTAAATAAAATAATATTTACTCCTGTCGGAGAATTCTTAAGATGTACCAGCGTTCTTAAACCAATGTAATTATCAACCACATATATTGATGACTTTGCCTGCCTGTAAATAGACTCGTAAACCTCATCCGCACTACTAAATTTTGCATTAAACATAAGCCATTTTTCATCATCATCTGAAATGAAGCTATTCATCATATCAGCAAGCTCAGATTTTGTTACAACATCCTTCAATCCCTCCACAACATCGGAGATTTGCTTTTCAATGGATATCATATCTGAATTTATCTTGCTTATTTCAATTCTGTTATTGGCAGTCTCCATACTTAGCTGAAGTAGTTCGCGCTTCCCTATCAATTCCCTGTTTTCTAATATGTAATCTTTCATTTTTTTGAATGTTCTCACGAGGTCAATACTCTGCTTAACTGCAAGGTCACCTTTAAGTATCGTCATAAGCATGTATATACCTTGTTCAGTAAAAGCATTCGGCAAATATCTTGAACCGCCCCAACTTGAGGTCAAATTTTTTGACCTCAAGTTGTTAACCTCTTCCTTGGTAAGTTTAAATGCAAAATCTGATGCGAAACGCTCACTGTTATTTTTGACCTGTTGATTAAAAGCTTTGGTTGAATAACCATATATTTTAGCCAAATCAAAATCAAGCATTACCTTATAACCTCTTACTTCATAGGTTTTGGCCTTAATTAATTCCTCTGTTACTTTGACAATTTTTATTTCTTCTTTTTTATCTTCTTCCATGTATATTCCTTTCACTGACATTGTTTCTATAGTTTATTTTAGTGAAGTAGCAAATGGCAGCCACATTATTATAAGTACATTCAATCCTGCTTAGCTTCTAAACAGATCGGATTCGATACGTTTAAATTCATATATCCTACGCAAACACTCTCATATCACTTACATCTGTTATCCAGACCAATTTCTCCAAATCAATAATCTGATCTGTAAAAATAGTATCAATTGCATCCGGGACTATCATTTTTACAAGTAAATCTGTATGAATTCTTAAGTCTATAGCATCTGAATGATAACCTAAAACATCAAATTCATAATCTTCTATCCCCTTCATATTCAAATTTTGTATGCACCACTGAATATTTTCTACCGTGTTATATTTTGAAAAATCTCTATCCACCTCAGTATGTGAGAGATTAATTATACGTTCTTCTACTCGATCTGAATAATAAGAAAAGTAAGGAAGCTTTATATTTCCCATCTCATCAATATGGATTTCGTTCCATTGCTCACCCTCATCATCTTCAAGAACACTATAAAATATTCCTTTTCCAACTACAAATACTTCCAAAGTCATGGATCCATCGGATGTTATCGATGACAAATACTGAATATCCAATCCTAATTCCCGAATTTTATCTAAATCGAAACGTTCTTTATTCTTAAGATAGTTAATCATTGACTTATAGTAACTATTATCATGATGACTATTCATAAAACGCTGTAATGCTTCATCAAATTCTTTCGCGATTTCATATTTCTCCACATATTGTTGCTCGGATTTGCATCCAGTTTTTATCTTCATCATATTCAAATATTCTTTTGCCATCATGAATTTAAGTGGCTGAAAGCTTATGATACTCGCAATCTCACTTCTCAGTGTTTCAACCTTTGTTACTTCTAACATACCCATTTTCTTGAAAAGTTCTTTGTCATCTGAAATCAATAAATTAAAATCAGTTTCTGCGATACATTTCCTACAACCAGGGATCTCAACAATCTTATCAGAATATTTCTTGCAAAATGCTTTCTCCGATATCTCCATCATCTTTGTAACATCCGATACAAGAAGATACATTTTCCCCTCATGAAATATTTTTGTCTTAAACATAATGCTTTTCATTGCATCCCCCTATTCTGGCTTATCATCCTATTAGTATTAACTACTAGTTCTGTTTCTCCACAATACTCTCCATTGTTTCCAGCTTCTGCAAGGCCTTCATATACGCCATCAGTCTTTTATACTGCTCATCACCTAGACTATGTATCTGTTTTAAAATTTTAATGTCTGACCTAGTAACTTCATAATCCATATCTGCATCTTTATATTCCGGGTCAATTCCCTTCCCCGTTAAAAGCTGCTCTGGTGTAATATCCAATGCGTCACATATAGATAACAGACAGTCTGCTTTGGGATTTGTCTTTTTCTTTTTCCAGTCACTGATGTTGCTAGTTGCAATCCCCGTTCTTCTCGACAGTTCCAACTGGCTCATGTTCTTCTGCTCCATTATGTAAAAAATTCTTTCACTGATAATCATGTGTGTTCCTCCATCAACATTTCGCATATATCCGTATTTATATATTTATGCATCCGTCATTACGGTTATAATATCATGCCGCAACTTTTCTTTCAATAGAGATTTTTGTATTTCTGAATTTTTCTATATTCTTCGATTTATAAAATTCGACATGCAACTGTTTTATTCTTTTCACGAGAAGATAACGATCCGGATCTTGCAAATTATCCAAGTCCATTGCTTCCGCATACTTTGCTACCATTTCTCCAATAAAATTTGCTAAATCACTCCATGCATCTCTTTCTTTTAGAACCACTTTATTCTTAACCATAATTAAAATCCTTTCTGACATTATTCATACTAACTATCATGCTATTTCACAAATTGGCAAGCAGTGCCCCGGTATATACCATGCGCATTTTTGCTTGTTGGGGAAGTCTTTGTTTTTTAGAAATCACTCTATCGGGGCAATTGATGACTTTTTAGAAATAGTTGTTCTCAGATTTTCTACAAAATTAGAAAAAGCCCAAACCACAAGGGTTTGAGCTCCATTTGTACATTCGTATTTTCTGCTTTTGGGTATAAAATCTCCGCTGTTAAATATGGAACATTTGTTTGTTTCGTCAAATCTTACTTGCAATTCTCTCTTTCTTCTTCGGCAATTCTTCCCACATGCTCTCAACCAGTTCGCACAGAAACTGCCGATTATCCACATCATCAACCAGAATCATTTTTTTCGCACCATCATATGGCGGTTCCATCTCAGCATCCGGCATCATTTTCACTGCCACCGGAACCGGCTTTACTAAAAATCTGTCAATGCGCACTAACACCTTGCTCCGCATTAACATTCTCAGGAAACTCCAGTTGTCTCATTTCTCCTATACTATGCTATATGTAAAGACTTAATCAAAAAATCTACGACACTCTTTTCATATTGATCTTTTATGATATTTTCTTTGCTTTCTTCAATACTTCCATCAACAAAATATTTGCCGTTTTCTTTATTGATTGATAATGAATCAAGAGGCCATCCTTCAAATCTTTTTGATGAAGCTTTATCAATCATATAGAATGATCCGTTTTTTTGAGCTGCCATATTGTCCATAAACGATGAAATTACTCCTTGATTATAAACTGCAATTCCATCTAGGTAATATGCTGTGACTTTACCTCCAAGCCCTGTAATAAGTTTTGAATAGTAATCAATCATCTCTTCATCTGACAGTCTATCCATATTCATAGGTGTTCTAATATTTAGTCCCGGCTGACGCCAATCCTCAAAATCCAGTTCTTCAAAATATAATCCAGAATCATTACAAATAACAACATCAAAGTATTGTCCATAAAACTCTGCCTTCATAATAGCATTTTCTTCTGGTGTATTCCCCATTTCCTCAGGTTCTTCTATAACTTCGATATCTCTTAAAGTAATAAATTCAATACCATACCCTTTTAACAAATCCGAAAATCTTTTTACCTTTGATGGATTTGTTGTTCCTAATAAAACCCTCATATCGTCATACTCCTAAACTAAATCATCTTAAAAACTCAACGCTTCTGCCTTAGCCTCTTCCTTCTCCTTCGGACACTTAGGCTGTCTTGCGTCATCTGACTTTGCTTTATTGTAATTCTCACGCTCTATAATTCCATACTTAGCCTTAACCTGTGCAATATACAGATTCGATACTTTCATCCCATCATTGTGCTCTGCCACGTATTTTTTAATCTTCTCGTATGTAGCCTGTCTACGCTCCGCTTCGGTCCTCGCTGTCAAATCCATCTCATCCATATCCAGTCTCACATTCACATGATGTTTTGCTTAATGAAGTCGGGACAAAAGGCACACCGTCTCCACATGCCCAGTATGACTAAACTGGTCAAATGCCTGCCACTTTATGAGCTCATACTTCTCCTCGCAAAGTATCTTCAAATCCCTTGCCAATGTTGCCGAATCGCAGCTTACATAAACAATCCTCTCCGGTGACATCGCAAGCATTGTGTCCAGACACTTCTCATCGCAGCCCTTTCTTGGTGGATCAACGACTATCACATCCGGGCGAAGCATATCTGCTTCATCTGTGTCTTTTTCTGCAGGTACTTCTGGCTTGATAGCTTCAATCCCTTTAGTTATATTTTTCTTTGCATCTGCATAAAACTGTGGCAACACCTCCTCAGCCTTTCCTACGAAAAACTGTGCATTTGTGATGCCATTGAGCTTCGCATTGTTTTTGGCATCCTCGATTGCCTGAGGCACTATTTCCACGCCATACACCTGCTTTGCCTTCTGTGACAAAAAAAGCGATATGGTACCGATACCACAGTAGAGATCCCAGACATTTTCGTTTCCTGTAAGCCCTGCAAATGCGAGTGCTGTGCTGTAGAGCTTTTCTGTCTGTTTCGGGTTTACCTGATAGAACGACTGCGGCGAAATCTGATATGTGATGCCTGTCCCCTGTGGTGTGAAATCGGGGTAAGAAAGCAGATGGATGGTGTCCTCAATATATGGTCTGCCCCATATGCAGACTGTCTTTTTGCCGAGGATGACATTTGTGTTTTCCTTGTTAATATTGTAGGAAATGGATGTCATTCCATCGATTTTTGAGAGTCTTTCGCACAGTATATCTGCTGCATTCCCGGCTCGGCATTTTGCTTCAAGACTGTCCCCATTTACCACAAGGCACACCATAATCTGCTTTGATGTAAAACCATATCTGATAAGTACATGGCGCACGAGCCCTTTGTGTGTATTCTCGTCATACGGTGTGATGCCGCACTCATTCATCCATTCCTTTATGATGTCGAGTATCTCTTTGTTTTGCGGCACCCCAAGCCTGCAGTCCTCGACCGGGATGATATTGTGGCTTCGCGATGCATAAAAGCCTGTCACTATATTGCCATCCCTGTCATATCCCACCGGAAACTGTGCCTTGTTGCGGTAGCGGTATGGATTGTCTGCTCCAACAGGCGGCTGCATTTTACTGTCCAGCTTTGCCTCGGAAAATCCACCTATACGCATGAGATTGTTGCGCACCTTATTATTTTTAAATTCAAGCTGCTTTTCATAGGAGAGCGCCTGTATCTGGCAGCCGCCACACCTCTTGTGCAGCTCACATTGCGGCTCAACGCGAAAAGTGGAAGGGGTCTTAATCTCTTCCACTCTTGCGTAGCCATAGTTTTTCTTTAATTTTGTTGCGCGGGCTGTTATGACGTCACCAATCAGTGCATCCTTTACGAAAAAGGTCATCCCATCATAATGCCCGATACCCTCGCCATCTGTTCCCATATCTGTTATTTCAAGTTCAAATATGTCATTTTTTTTCATGCTTTTCTCTTCTTTATTTTATATATAATTACTCTTTATAATGTTTGTATCCAGTGCAAGCTTTCACACCAAAATCACACCATAGCTATATTAATATCGTCCGCCTTTTACACACTTGTTCTGCGGAAATTTGTCTCCATAAATCTGTTGTAGCCCTGCCACTTTGTATCATTTTCGGGCACATTTACAAGCAGCTCCCTGAATGTCTCCATCTTGGCATCTATGTTGTCTGCAAAGCTGAGTGCAAGTGCCTCGACAAGTGCCGGTTTTTTAGGAGAGCCAAACTCCAGCTCGCCGTGGTGGGCAAGTATACAGTGCTTCAGCTCATTTGCGAGCACTACCGGGAAGCCGTCGATGCTCTTAATCGCATCGCCTACCCACTCTGCACCAATCATGATATGTCCGAGGAGCTGTCCTGCGTCTGTATAGTCATTCTCCGGGAAAGTAGAAAGCTCCTTTAATTTTCCGATATCATGGAAAATAGCTGCTGTAAGAAGCAGGTCACGGTTTAAAACCGGATACATTTTTGCAAAATAATCACAGTTCTTCGTCACACCGAGTGTATGCTCCAAAAGACCTCCTACAAAGCCGTGGTGCACGCTCTTTGCGGCTGAATGGAACTTGAAACGGCGCTCAAACTCCTTATTGTCAAAAAAGCTATGTAAGAGCTGTGACAGGTACTGATTCTTTACAGAGCCGATAAAGCCCATTAGCTCCTTATACATGACCTCGACATCCTTATCGCTGACCGGCAGATAATCCGCAGGGTCATATTCTCCCTCGTTCACCTTTCTCGCACGCTTTATGGAGCACTGCAAATTGCCCTGAAAGCTTGTGATATCACCGGTTATGGCTATGTAATCCATTGCATCAAATTCCTCAATGCCTACTGAGCCCACATCCCATATCTTGGCATCCAGCGTGCCTGTCTTGTCCTGCAGGATGACATTATCATAAGGCTTTCCGCTTTTGGTCATGGCTGTCTGCTTGCTCTTGCATAAAAAAATCTCATTGATTCTCTCTCCCTCGCGGAGAGTTGAAATATACTTCATATATCCTCCTAATTTCGGCTAATTCATCACACCGATTTTCACCTGACAGGTAATCTCCGTGTAGCCGTTGCTTCCTTTTCTCTTTACTTTCAGATTGCAGGTATCCTCAGGCTTTTGCTGCATAAGCTGTGTGTTGTACGCAGACACATTCGATACATCCTTATCGCTTACCGCCACTATCACATCACCGCTTTGAAGCCCTGCGACAAATGCCGGTGAATCCATGGTAACCTGTTTTATATAAACACCCTTTGGGATGTTATATCTGTTTGCTATTTTTTCCGTAACTGTAGTACAGGTGATGCCTATGTACGGCACATCTGCGCCGCTCTCGAGCTTTTCAATGACAGGTGACAGATTGCTTATGCTTACAGCCGTGAGCGTATTGTTTTCCTCCGCCGGATTAAAATCCTGCAGCGAAAGCCCTATGACCTGACCATCCGTATTGATGAGTATACCGCTCTGTAACTTGTTGCTTGCGATATCTGTGGTAAGCACCGAGTAATTGTTGTCCTGCGCCGACAGCTCGTTGGTTGTTGACGTTACAAGACCTGTGAGAATGGCATAATTTGCTTCAAGTGCAATGACAGATGCTCCTCTTGAAACAATATTTGAATTACCAAGCTCCGCAACCGCTATAGCCGCTGTTGTGGCATCGTCCAGAAGTGACTTATCCACAGAAATAATCGCTATGCCTGTATTGCTGTCGTACTTGACCAGTGCAGCATCAGCCATCATGTCGTTTACAAAGGTCACACTAAGCTTATCCGCCTTATCCACTACATCTTTCTCTGTCAGAATGATTAGCTGCTTTCCATTGTCCCTCAGTATCACTCCCACTCCCTGACCCTCGGTCTCATAGGAATTGTTGAAAATATCAGTGGCATCTGTCACACCCGTGACTCCTACTACAAATTTCGTAGCTGTAGCTCCCACTCTGTAAAGCTGGTTCTGCACCGCCTGATAATCTGCGAGTGTAGGCTGATAGGTCTGCGAAGACGGCTCCGAAGAGGTGCCGGATTCTGTGCTTTGTGTACCATTTTCACTATATGCATCACTGCTGTCATCTATGCCTGACTGCTGTGTGGCTGTCTGCACATCATTATTATTTTTTCCATCTGAAGCTTTTTTTGATTGTCTGTTGATAACCGGCAGAAATATAGCAAAAACAATGCTTGCAGCCACTGCAAATGCCACTCCGCAGAGTGCTGCCGTGCCTGCTTTTTTTGCAAGTCTTTTTTTATTCAGCGGTTTATCCTTTATCTTTTCTCTGATAAATTGCTCCATATTGTCACCCTGATTAGATGTCTTTAGTTACTATCTTACATTATATTCTGAATTATATTGCGTTGCAACCATATTTTTTCTTTGAGTATGGGCTCGTTTAACAAACCGGTTTGTTATGTATTAAACTTTATGTTATCATCTTGTAATTATCATTTAATACATATTTATTATGGTTTTTTTGAAGATTTTCAGCTATAATATGATAAGCTATACAGTAAATATGAATTTAATATTCAACTACCGAAATATAAGGATATAGAAATGAATAAAAAAGTTTACAAAACATTAGAATATAACAAAATCCTCACCATGTTAAGCAGCTACGCAGCATGTGATGAGACAAAGAAAAGGTGTCTTTCGCTTGAGCCTATCACCGATTTATACGAAATCAGACATCTGCAGACTACCACTGCCGATGCACTAAGCCGCCTGTACAAGGACAGCGGAGTGTCCTTCGTGGGCATACACAATGTGCATGCTTCTCTAAAGAGGCTTGATATCGGTGGTGCGCTGAATACGACCGAGCTTCTTCGCATCTGCAGTCTGTTAGAGGTTGCAAAGCGTGTTAAGGCTTATGGCAGAAGCGGCATGGACAATGAGAAGCAGGATTCACTCTCCGGTCTGTTTGCAGGGATTGAACCGGTTTCTGCGCTCTGCGATGAGATTAAGAGGTGCATTTTATCTGAGGAAGAGATTGCCGATGATGCAAGTCCTGAGCTCTTTAAGATAAGAAAGGGCATACGCGGCATGAACGACAGAATCCATGTGCAGCTCACCAAGCTCATGAACAACAGCACAACAAGGACATATCTGCAGGATGCGGTTGTGACCATGCGCGACGGCAGATATTGTCTGCCTGTAAAAGCTGAGGCTAAGGGCAATGTACCCGGCATGATGCACGACCAGTCATCTACCGGCTCTACCCTTTTTATCGAGCCGATGGCTGTCGTCAATTTGAATAACGAGCTCAAGGAGCTTTTCATAAAGGAGCAGGAGGCGATTGAAAAAATCCTTGCAGCGCTCAGCGACAAGGTTGCCATGAATGCGGCTGCTTTGGAGCAGGACTATGAGATTCTTTCAGAGCTTGACTTCATTTTTGCAAAGGCAAACTTGGCTAAATCATATAACGGTGTGGCACCGGAGTTCAACACCGAGGGGCATATCAATATCAGAAAGGGCCGTCATCCGCTTTTGGATGCTAAAAAGGTGGTCCCTATAGATGTACGGCTCGGCGAGGACTATAAGCAGCTCATCATCACCGGTCCAAATACCGGCGGTAAGACGGTTTCACTAAAGACTGTCGGACTTTTGACTCTCATGGGTCAGGCGGGTCTTCACATTCCTGCGGCTGACAGGTCAAAGCTCGCCATCTTTGAGGATGTCTTTGCGGATATAGGCGATGAGCAGAGTATTGAGCAAAGTCTCAGTACCTTCTCGTCTCACATGACCAATATCGTAAAAATTCTTGAAAAAGCCGATGACAGAAGCCTTTGCCTGTTCGATGAGCTATGCTCGGGAACCGACCCGACAGAGGGTGCGGCGCTTGCCATCTCAATTTTAAACAGGCTGCACCAGTATGGTGCCATCACCATGGCCACCACGCATTACAGTGAGCTTAAGGTATATGCACTTTCCACAGACGGTGTGGAAAATGCCTGCTGTGAGTTCAACGTTGAGACCCTAAGCCCTACCTACCGCCTGTTAATCGGTATTCCTGGAAAGAGTAACGCTTTTGCAATCTCATCAAAGCTTGGTCTTGATGAAACCATCATCGAGGATGCAAAAAGCAGGATTAATGATAACGACCTTGATTTTGAGGATCTGATTGCAAGCCTCGAGTCACAGCGACAGACTATCGAAAAGGAACAGCTTGAAATCAACAGCTACAAGGCTGAGATTGAAAAGCTCAAGAAACAGCTCGAGGAGAAAAACGAGCGCATAGATAAGAGCAAGGACAAGATTTTACGCGAAGCAAATGAGGAAGCCTACAAAATACTGCAGGATGCAAAGGATCTCGCCGACAAGACCATACGCAATTTCAACAAATACGGACAGGGACAGGCTCCTATGAGCCAGATGGAAAAGGAGCGCTCTGCCCTTCGTGACAAGATGAATGACAAGGAAAAGAAGCTGTCAGACATCAGGAAAAACACTGCCAAGGCAAATCACAAGGCGCCTAAGAAGCTGCGCATCGGTGATTCTGTGCTTGTGCTCTCCCTCAATCTGAAGGGAACTGTCCACACTCTGCCAAATGCCAAGGGCGATTTGTATGTGCAGATGGGTATACTGCGCTCGCTGGTTAATATTAATGACCTCGTGCTATTAAACGATGATGTCTCTCCTGCCAAGAAGTACGGCGGCAGCGGAAGCAAGATAAAGATGAGTAAATCGATGTCAGTTTCATCAGAAATCAACCTGATAGGAAAGACTACGGATGAGGCACTTGCTCTCTTAGATAAATACTTAGACGATGCATATATCGCTCATCTTTCATCTGTGCGCATTGTCCATGGAAAAGGCACCGGTGCACTGCGAAAGGCTGTGCATGGACTTTTGAAGAGGACAAAAACTATTGCGGAATACCATCTCGGTGAGTTTGGTGAGGGCGATGCCGGAGTAACCATTGCAACCTTTAAATAACGACAATTTACTTTTATGGAATATAAATAATTTTTAAGAAGGAGATTAGAAATGGCTGTTAAACAGAAAATACTGATAGTAGACGACGACAACAATATAGCAGAGCTTATATCTCTATATCTGACCAAGGAATGCTATGATACCAAAATCGTAAATGATGGTGAGCAGGCGCTTATCGCATTTGAGCACTACAAGCCAAACATGCTTCTTTTGGACCTCATGCTTCCGGGCATAGACGGCTATCAGGTATGCCGTGAGATCCGTGCAAAATCCGATGTGCCGATTATCATGCTCTCCGCAAAGGGCGAGGTATTTGATAAGGTTTTAGGTCTCGAGCTTGGCGCCGACGACTATATACTCAAGCCCTTTGACTCAAAGGAGCTTGTGGCAAGAGTCAAGGCCGTGCTCAGACGCTTTCAGCCTGCAAAGCCGGAAGCCTATGCTTCCGTAGATATCAAGTGTGTGGAGTACCCGGGGCTTATTGTAAATCTGTCCAACTACTCTGTCACTTATGACGGACAGCAGATTGATATGCCGCCAAAGGAGCTTGAGCTTTTATATTTTCTTGCCTCATCTCCAAATCAGGTGTTTACAAGGGAGCAGCTTCTGGACAACATATGGGGCTATGAATATGTCGGCGACACACGCACTGTCGACGTGCATGTAAAGCGTCTCCGCGAGAAAATCAAGGACAAGCCAACCTGGCGCATCGCTACTGTCTGGGGCATCGGATACAAGTTTGAGGTAAAATAATGAAGCACACCATCTACACTAAGCTGTTAATCAGCTATCTGATATACGGTGCCATCGCTTTTTTCATTATATGCACCTTTACACAGCATCTCACCACAGACTATATCGAAAAGCAGGAGGCTTCCAATCTCTACAGGGAAGCATCCATCATTGCAGGTGATTACGCTGCCGAATACTTTGGCTCATCCATGTCGCTTAGCGATTTCCAGAATCACATGAAAATTGTAGCCGACTATATGGATGCCGAGGTATGGGTGGTCAGCCCTGACGGTGAGCTGCTCATGGACTCAGATGATCCGTCAATAGGCATTGATACCCAAAATGACAGTTCTAAGCCTGTAGTGATAAATGGCTTTGATGTCACCGATTTTGGCAGCGACAACTATATGATTGGAGATTTTTACGGCTCCTTCAATCATAAGATGCTGTCTGTATTTTCCCCGGTAAATGTCTCATACCAGAATATCGGCTACATAGTCATTCACAAGACAATGATCCATATCACGGCAGGTGTAAACGGTTTTATGAATATCTCCTTTTACACTGTAGCGCTCATTTTTGCAGTGGCATTTATTCTGCTTGTAATGATGAGCCGCTCTATTTACCGTCCTATCTCCAAAATCACAAAGACCGCAAAGAAGTATGCAAAGGGTGATTTCACTGCCAAGATTGATGTACATTCCAACGACGAAATCGGCTATCTGGCTAACACACTCAACTACATGGCAACGGAGCTTGATACGCTTGAGGAGGATCAGCGCAAGTTTGTATCCAACGTGTCACATGACTTCCGCTCCCCTCTTACCTCGATAAAGGGCTACGTGGAGGCTATGCTGGACGGAACCATCCCTGTTGAGATGCAGGATAAATATTTAAATATCATACTTTTTGAGACCGAGAGGCTTAATAAGCTCACCAAGAGTCTTATCGATCTGAACCAGTTCGGTCATCACGGCATACACCTGGATATTGCTGATTTTGACATCAATACAATGATCCGCACGACAATCCTTACTTTCGAGGGTAAATGCAGTGAAAAGGGCTTAAGCTTTGACCTGGTGCTCACCGGAAATGAGCTTTTCGTGCGCGGTGATATGGTCAAAATCCAGCAGATTCTTTACAACCTGATTGACAATGCTGTGAAGTTTTCAAATAATGATTCGAGTATCAAGATTGAAACGAGTATCAGAAATGAAAAGGTGTTTATATCAGTAAAGGATCACGGTATCGGTATACCAAAGGACAGCCTTTCAAAGATCTGGGAACGTTTCTACAAGAGTGATTTATCCCGCGGAAAGGATAAGCGCGGTACGGGACTTGGCCTGTCTATAGTTAAAGAAATCGTGCAGGCGCACGGTGAGAATATAAATGTGATAAGTACTGAGGGTGTGGGAACTGAGTTTATATTTACGCTGCCGCTCAGCAAAAAAGAAGGGTGAGGCGCCTTGTGGCGCCTCGCTTTTTAGGTTGTGATGCTGCCTGCATAGCACACAGTATATTCCTCAGAAAAATGTGAAGTCAGCCGCGGTTATTTGTCTGGGCAGATTACGGTTTTATTTACATTTTCTTTCTTTTTTACTTTATGGAACTCCGCAGCAGTTCACATTTTTCTTCGGAACACACCGTGTACTCTCCGGCTAATTCAGGTTTATGAGCGAGGCGCTTTGCTGCCTTGCATTCTGGCAGTGCCGGACTTATTTCACTGGCGTGAAATTTTGTCCGGCACTTTTTACTTCCTAAAATTTGAAGCTCATTTCACTGATGCGAAATGAGCTTTATTTAGTAGTTATATATTGTTTATAAATAAACATTCTGAGCCGCCTTGAAAACACAAGAAAAACTGATTTTAAATAATTACACTTATATCACATTTTTATGGCTCATATTTGCTGCCAGCCGGGTCGGCTACTGTGTAGTCGCCGCCGGATATGTCGGCTATGGTTTCAAAGTCCGTGATGTCCTGATTTACGGTACCATCGAACAGGTCATATGTGAAGGTGTAGCCCTGTGCCGATACCGCTTTGACATATATTTTGATATTGCTTGCGGCTGTGACAGGGATTAAGTCTTCGATTTTGACTGTGCCTTCGAGGCTATGGAGCTTACCATCGTCCTCTTTTGAGGCATCAGAGGTATCATTTTCCGTGTTATTCTTTGAGCCATCTTTTTTGGCATCATCCTTCCGACTTAAGGCGGATGTGATGGAGTCTGTGTCTGCAGAGTCTGCACTGTCTGTGCCGTTTTCTGCCAACAGCTGTCGGATATCGTATGTCTTTAGCTCTGTATCTGAGCTTGCAACTACGAGCTGCACACTGTTAAAGTCAAAGTAATCATTTCCCATGACCGCTACATCTACATCTGTGCCAAGCTTTATGCTGCCATTGTCAAAGGTTGGTTTATCGGCAAGTATGCCTGATGCTACATTTTTGAACACTGATGTCACACCTTCAAACTCATCGAGCACCTCTGTGCTTCTCTTATTTCCGTCAACAAACAGAAATGTCACATTGCCTGCATAGTCCTCAGACAGCGGAAGTGTGGCCTCGCCCGTATACTTGATGCCGTTTAGCTCGAGCGGTATCTCGTTTGTACCGAAAAATACACTGGTTTTTGTATCCTCTGTGTACTCCTTTGGCACCACCGAGACAGAGACTGTGTATGTCATATCGGTAAAGTCTGCGCTTTTTAAGGAAATGTCCCAGTCTGTTATGAGGCTGGCCTCCTCCTCAAGAGTTGACTTGATATCATCCTGCATGGTCTGCACATCGGAAAGTATCACCGATGTGTTGTCTGATGTGTATGACATCTGTGTCTCAAGCTTTTTTATTCTGTTATTAAGCAATACTGCCCCCGCAATAAGTGCGGCGAGCAGTATTATGGTAATCGCATTGAAAATATTTTTTTTCAAATTCATATTATAGTGTTATTCCTCATCTTCCTCTGCAGCTATAGCTATTCCAAGCTCCTCAAGCTGCTTTGGATCTACAGTTCCGGGTGCCTCTGACATGAGGTCCGAAGCGTCCTTTACCTTAGGGAATGCAATAACCTCCTTGATATTGTCTGTATGTAGCATATGCATGCAGATACGGTCAACACCAAAGGCAAGTCCTGCGTGTGGCGGTACACCATATGAGAATGCATCAAGCAGGAATCCAAACTGCTCATGCGCACGCTCCTTTGTGAAGCCAAGCACCTCAAACATCTTCTCCTGGATGTCATCCTGATGGATACGCACTGAGCCTCCACCGAGCTCTGTACCATTGAGTACTATATCATATGCCTTTGCACGAACTGCGCCTGGATCTGAGTCTATCTTGTCCCAGTCCTCCTCCATAGGCATGGTGAAAGGATGATGCATTGCCATAAATCGGTTTTCCTCATCAGACCACTCAAGGAGTGGGAACTCTGTTACCCAGAGGAAATTGTACTTGTTCTCATCAATCAGTCCAAGCTCAGCTCCAAGCATGAGACGAAGCGCTCCAAGTACATTCCATACAATTTTATTCTTGTCGGCTGCGAAAAGGAGTAAATCTCCCGGCTTTCCGTTCATCTTTGCAACAAGTGCATCAAGCTCAGCTTCTGTCATAAACTTTGCAAATGATGACTTGTATGTGCCATCCTCATTGATGCACAGATAAGCAAGTCCCTTTGCTCCACAGCCCTTTGCATGCTCTACAAGCTTGTCAATTTTCTTACGAGGCATCTTTGCCTGTCCCTCTACATTGATACCGCGGACAGAGCCACCGTTTTCAAGAGCTCCTGTGAATACTCCAAAGCCACAGTCCTTTACCACATCCGAAACATCGCAAAGCTCCATGCCAAAACGTGTATCAGGCTTGTCAGAGCCAAATCTGTCCATAGCCTCCTGCCAAGGCATACGCTTAAACGGAATCTCAACATCCACATTGATAACCTCTTTGAAAAGGTGCTTTAAGAGTCTCTCATTTACCTCGATTACATCATCGATATCTACGAACGAAAGCTCCATATCGGCCTGTGTAAACTCAGGCTGTCTGTCTGCACGCAGATCCTCGTCACGGAAGCATCGTGCAATCTGGAAATATCTGTCATATCCTGAAGCCATCAGAAGCTGCTTAAAGAGCTGTGGTGACTGAGGAAGCGCATAAAAATGTCCGTGGTGTATACGGCTTGGCACGAGATAATCTCTGGCACCCTCCGGTGTAGACTTGCAAAGGATTGGTGTCTCTATCTCCAAAAAGCCCTCGTTTGCCATAAAGTCACGCATCACGCGAAGCACATTGCTTCTGAGCATAAGATTTCTCTGGATATCAGGGCGGCGAAGATCCAGATAACGGTATTTAAGTCTGATGTCCTCGCTGGTCTTTGAATTCTCCTCAATCTGGAACGGAGGTGTCTGTGCCTCTGAAAGCACTCTGATTGATGTAGCAATAACCTCTATATCACCTGTCTTTAGATTCTCATTGACAGCGGCTGTTCTCTTCTGGACAGTTCCCTCAACTGCGATGACGAACTCACTTCTTAAGGTGCCTGCCTTTTCAAAGCCCTCTGCACCTACATTTTCCTCACCGAACACAATCTGAAGTATTCCGCTTCTGTCTCTTAAATCTACGAAAATGAGACTTCCTAAATTTCTTCTCTTCTGTACCCAGCCCATCACGGTGACCTTCTCACCGATATTGGCATTTGATACCTCTGTACATCTATGGCTTCTATGTAAGCCCTGCATTGATTCTGCCATTTTACGCTCCTTATATTTTTACTATATATTTATTCTAATAACTGTTTGGTACCGCTGTTATACAGCTAATCTGCTGCTTATCAGATTCCTATCTGTTAAAGAACTCAACAAACTCCTCGTAGCCCTCTTTCATAAGCTGCTCCTTCTGGAATTTCTTGTTCTTGTTCATGCGCACGACAAGCACCTGCTGTCCGTTTGCTCTTGCGTCTTTTGCCTGGTTCATGACATCAACAAGCTTGTCTGCCGGATATTTCTTCTCAACCAGATAAGCCACCTTCTTTGGACTCTCAGGAATCTTGAAGCCGCTCTCCATGAGAAGCAGGATAATTCTCTCAAAACCGATTGAAAAACCACAGGCCGGTACATCATTTCCGGTAAACTTTCCAATCATCTTGTCATATCGTCCGCCACCGCCACAGGCTGCGCCAAGCTCAGGCATTGATATCTCAAAAATAGTTCCTGTGTAGTAGCTCATTCCACGAACAAGTGTAGGGTCAAATACGAGCTCAAACTTTGCTCCCTTTGTGGCATTAACAGCAGTAGCTATCTCTGTCATATTTGTAACCACTTCTTCATCTAAATATTCTCCAAGCTTTTCTGAAAGTAAATTTACACCCTCAGTGACATCCCTTGTCTGCTCCAAAAGCTTGAACAAATCAAGATATTTGTCAATATTTTCCTGTGGATAGCCATCCTGTGCAAGCTCACTTGCAACGCCGTCCACTCCTATCTTGTCCATCTTATCGAGAGTGATAAATACGCTGTCGTAGTCCTCCTCAGCGAAACCACTGTAAGCAGCCATTGCCTTTAGGATTCTTCTCTCGTTGATTCTTATCTCAAAGTTCTCGAAGCCGAGTCTGCCGATTGTGGTAGTGGTTGCTGTAATCAGCTCTATCTCTGCCAGATTGCTTGGCTCTCCGAGTATATCTATATCACACTGTGTAAACTGTCTGTAGCGGCCTCTCTGAGGTCTGTCTGCTCTCCACACACTGCCCATCTGAAGTGCCTTAAACGGCGATGGCAGGTTGTTGGCATTGTTTGAATAATATCTTGAAAGTGGCACTGTAAGGTCATAGCGCATTCCAAAGTCTACTACATCCGACTCTTCCTTTGCTGTCTCCAGATTCAGCTTCTCGCCTCTCTTCATTACCTTGAAGATCAGCTTCTCATTTTCTCCGCCCTGCTTGCTTGTGAGATTTGCTATATTCTCCATGCATGGTGTCTCTATCGGTGTAAATCCGAAGCTTCTGTATGTATCCTTGATCACACTTGTCACATAATCACGGATTTCCATCTCTGCAGGTAATATATCCTTCATGCCGTTGACCGGCTTTTTGCTCAGTGCCATTTGGTTTCCTCCATCTATATTAAAATATTGAATTCATTAGCTATTCTATTATACTTTTCGGTTTTGCAATCGTCAAGGGTTTATGGCAATTATACGGGCTGCAAGCCACGGCACCGCTGGGGCACACGCATATGCTTTGCTTTCGCTACGCTTTGCCGCTAAGATACTGTACGGATTATGCTTTTTGCGCTTCTATGCTTGACGAAACCGTCGAAACGCGCCTTCCGTGGCGCGGTTCTCCTTGACTTGCCCTCCATGGCAAGTCATTTCTGTGCTTCATGTGCATAATCCTACAGTATCTAAGTGGCTTCGCTATTCGCTCAATCAAATGCATATGCGTATACCCTGGCGGTGTCGTAGCTTGCAAATGCTAATGCACATCTACTGTGGTGGATTGCAAATTCCGCACGGAGACAAGCCCATGGATTTTGCTTCATCAAGCGTTACCTCTGTGTCACTCTTTTTCAAGGTCCGGCAGCCCGCACGGTGATATTTCTTGCCTGTTGCAGTGATATGGACCATCGTCTCGCTGTTTGAAGAATCTGCAGCGCTATTTTCTGCTGCTGAGCTGTCTGAGCCTGATGATGCACTTCCTGTTGTACTGCCTGAAGAGCCTGATTCTCCTGCCCCGCTTCCAGCGCTGCTCTGCGAGCCTTCATTCTGCGGTGTATCCGTCTGAGCGCTCTGCTGCGGAGTGGTGCCATCCAGCCAGCTGTCACCATTCTCATAGTTTATTCCGACTCCGGGCTGCACATTATAGCAATAGACATTAAAAAGTATGCCGCCACCGTTATCCTCAACCGACTTTGCCTCTATGAGAACGCCGTTTGCAACTAGATTACTGCCCGAGAACATCGGAGTCACTCTGTAAAGCACATGATTTCCTGTATTGTTTACATAATCCGCTACCAGATTCTCAAACGGCAGCATGCCCTCCACATTCAGGTATCTCGTACCGGTAATAAGATTCTTCGGATTGGCATTCTCCCCGGCAAGCTGATAACCAATAAGATGACAGCGATTATATAAATACCTGTCCTTTATCACATCATACTTCACCGTATGCCAACCTGATGGCTTTATCATGCCTATCTTGCCACGCTTCTCAGTCGGCATGATATCCTTGCATATATTGGCATAAGCCACTCCGCATCTGCCAAGCGAATCCAAATCACTGTAATTTTCAAAAGCAGTGGTAGTCATATCGCTGTCCGTAAAAAAAGGCTCATTATTGTTGACAGCCACGTATGCCTTGCCATCATATGCAGGAATCGCATCAAGTGAAACATAAGAATTGTTGTTTACAAGATCCTCCTGTGGCCCATCCGCATTATCCTTGCTGCCTAAAGCACCGGATGAATCCTCACCCGCTACAACAGCTCCTGCGGTTTGCCCGGCACCTTCAGTGCCAGCTAAATCAGTGGAGGCACAGCCTGTAAAAATTGTAGCAATTGCAAGTAATTCACAAAGTGCTATTGCTGCTGTTTTCCTTAACTTTAGCCATATGTTCATATAAAATCACGCTTTCTATCAATCGATTGATATTGGATTTTCCCTAATTACAATAAATTAAATGAATACTTAAATTACTAAACCTAATATACTTTTATTTCCTCGCATCATTTATTATAACAAACGTTTGTTTGCTTTTCAACCCTTGCTGTAAAGCTATACATTTCACACTATTTGGGTATGTTAGTGACTTCCCCCAGTAGTACGCACCTATGTCGCGTAAACTAAAAAATGGATTCGAGCAAATGCTCGAATCCCTATAAATATCAGCTTATCAAACTATCATTTAAGATTGCTCGATGATACTAACAACTCTTGAACTTCTTTTTTAGTAAATATACACACAATCAAAATCTATATGTATATTTTCTATAAAATAAAAAGGAAGCCAGACGCATCCAACTCCCTTAGGCATAGTCCGCAGACGTCCGCCGCAATTCTGTAATATATTATGCCATAATGAAAACTTTTATGCAATAGCACTTTTGAATTTTCCACAAATATTTTTGAATTCTTTACAAATACTTTTTCAATAAATTCAACTTCGTTCTGGTATCTGTATACACAACTGTGTTAAAAATGGACGTAGAAACTTTTCCCCTAAGTTCTTCACAGTCCTTTTCAAACAAACGAATAAATGCCATAATTTTCTTCTTTTGACACTCTAATAGTTTCATCATAAAGCTTATAAGAATCACATAATCAACAATAGACTCAAATGTAATATTATTAATTCCTGTCTCTGCACTTATACACTTAGCAATTCTCAAGCTTACCTTACCCGTTTTAAATCTAGCATCGAAAATCGTATTATTGTGTGCTACAGCATTTCTTAAATCCTTTAAGGCATATACGATCAATGGTAACAATTTACCATCTCGGTCATAAGCAACCTTTATGCCTACGCTCTTAGAAATTTTTTTCCTGGTATTTTGGTCAAGACAACCTACAAATGTACCAAATTCACCAAGACTAATTAATTCAAAAATTGCCCATATAGGAAGCGGCTGATCCTTGTCATAATAATGATTCACTATAAACCTCTTACCATAATCTCGGGAAATAAGACTATATACTTTATTTCTAAGATTCATTCTTTTATTAATTGCTTTTTTATAATCATTACTACCTATCGGATAGGCTTTGTAATCCGTTAACAATTTCGCATATATATTCGCAAATCTTTTACTTTCAGCATCTTCCAAAATAACTTCCAAAACATAGTTTTTAAATGCAGTTTCCAAAAACATTATCTCCGGATAAAACATTGTCTTAATCGCCATATCAAAGTCATAGATTGCCTGCACCTCATCAAAGGAATTGAATGCATATGTATTCGCTGGATTATTATGAAAACGATATCCTTTATATCCATGGAAATAACCCATATATCTAAGTTTTTTCTTATCACTACTTCCAGAAATACTCAATCCTTTTTCATCTCGCATATATGCCATCAGCGCATTAATACTTTTAGGTTTCTTTTTCATTGACACCATACTCCTTTTACTGTAACCTTCTCAACAATAATTTTAATGGTAATTTCCATCAAATGTCAACAGCAAATACTCTCTTTCTCTCCATCTATCCATCTCATTGTTACTGTCCCCCCCTAACAGTGTGACCAGTAACTCTCTTCTAGGCGGATTCCCGCCACGATCGGGCAGAGCCTACGGCCCGAACTCAAAAAAGCCACCCCAGGCATAACACCCGGTGTGGCTTTTAATTATGTATTATGAAATTATATGAATCACCTAATGTGAATCAACACTGATATATTGCAGAACAAATCTATTCGCAAAGCTTAGAAAACTCATCCGCAACAAACTGAACCTTGGTTCCGATAATAACCTGAACAGAATTCTTGCCAGGCTTCATAACGCCTGCAACACCTGCAGATTTAATCTTCTTATCATCAACCTGAGTGATATCCTTAACCTCAAGTCTGAGTCTTGTGATACAGTTGTCAATGCTTGCAATATTGTCTTTGCCACCGCAGCCCTCAAGAATAGTCTTGGCTACTGCTGTGTAGTCATTGTTAGAAAGCACTGCCTTCTTCTCTTCTTCAACATCATCGTCCTCTCTACCTGGTGTCTTAAGATCCCATTTCTTGATAGCGAAATAGAATACAATGTAGAATACGATAAAAGCTGCGATTCCAAGAGGAATGATGAGCCATGTCTTTGCTGCAGCCGGAAGTGAAGATGAGAATAATAAATCCATCGCACCGGCTGAGAATGAGAAGCCTGCTCTAAATCCAAGAGCTACTGTAATCATTGTGAAAATACCATAAAGTAAAGCATAAATCACATAGAGAACAGGAGCAAGGAACATAAATGCAAACTCGAAAGGCTCTGTAACACCACAGATGAATGCACAGATAGCTGCAGAAGCAAGGATACCGATGGCAGCCTTTTTCTTAGCAGTCTTTGCACACTTAACCATGGCAAGTGCAGCACCAGGAATACCAAACATCATACATGGGAAGAAACCTGACATGTACATTCCGAGGCTCCATGAAACATCCTTTGATGTCTCGCCTGCCCAGAAATGAGAGAGGTCTCCAAGTCCGATAGTATCGAACCAGAATACGTTGTTTAATGCGTGGTGTAATCCTGTAGGGATTAACAGACGGTTCAGGAATGCATAGATACCTGCGCCGACTACGTCAAGACCAACGATTGCTTTACCGATAGCTACAAGAGCACCGAAAAGTAATGGCCATACAAACAGTAATACTACAGATACAAGGATTGAAACAACACCTGCAATAATTGCTACGCAACGCTTGCCACTAAAGAATGACAGCCAGTCAGGAAGCTTTGTATCCTTAAATCTGTTGTAACACAAAGAACCGATGATACCGGCTAAGATACCGATAAATGGGTTTGCAATCTTGTCGAATGCAAGTGTCTTTGTAGCGCTGTCAGCGATAGATGGCATGATTGTGGTAACAAAGCCTGTAGACAGGAGTGTTGTCATCATCAGCCATGAAGCTAAAGCTGCAATACCGCCGGTACCGTCGTTCTTTTCTGACATACCGACACCAACGCCGATTACAAAAAGGATGGCCATGTTATCGATCAAGGCGCCCCCTGCTTTAACTAAAAACAGGCCTATTAAATTTCGCACACCCTCGATGTCACCACCCTGCATGGTTGCAGGACATAAAAAATATCCAATACCCATGAGGATACCACATATAGGAAGTACTGCTACGGGAAGCATTAAAGCTTTACCCAATTTTTGAAGAAATTTCATAAATTTCCCCTCCTTTACATTATATATACTAAACTGGAGATACTCCAATATAGTTCGTTATTATTACACAAATCTACGCGAGACTTAAAATCTCATCACCGACGGATACATCACCCTCTTTGAGCATCTTTATCTCACTATAATCAGCAGTGTTGCCAATTAAAACCGGAGTGATGATATTAAGATCTGCTGCCTTAATCTGCTCCAGGTCAGCCTCCATCAAAAGGTCACCCTTCTTCACCTGATCACCAACAGAAATATGTGATGTAAAAGGAGCACCCTTTAGTACCACTGTATCCAGACCAATGTGCAAAAGCAACTCGACTCCCTGAGTGGTCGTCATGGTAAAAGCATGAAGCGTATCAAATACAGCTGTCACCTCGCCATCCGCCGGAGCGTAAAACCTGCCCTCAGAAGGAATCACGGCCACGCCGTCTCCCAATATCTTCTCAGAAAAGGTAGGATCCGGAACCTCTGTAATAGGAACCACTCTGCCGTTGCATGGAGAACAGATCACCTTTCCCTTTGACTTATTCTTAAAAAAACCTAACATGATATCTCCTTTCCGTCGATATACACACTCACAATATCCAAATCTTCATTGAGAAGTACAAAATCCGCTCTCTTTCCTGCAGAAATGCTGCCTGCTTCATCATAGATGCCAATCTCCTTAGCCGGATTGGCTGTAGCACACATAATTGCCTCCTCAAGTGGAATACCTGCCTGCCTTACTGTGAAACGCATACAATCCATCAGATTGGTTGCCGAGCCGGCAATTGTCCCATCATGGAGTGTGGCAAGCGGACCTCTGACCGTCACTGCCTGTCCACCGAGTGTATACTCGCCATCCTCAAGCCCTGTGGCTCTCATGCTGTCACTTATTAAAATCATGCGTTCAGCCCCAAACATGGCAAATGTTGCCCTGATAACCGACGGGTGAATATGCACTCCGTCGCAAATGAGCTCTGCATGACATTTTTTTGAATCTCTCACAGCCCCGATAACTCCGGGATTCCTGTGATGCAGCGGTGGCATCGCATTATACAAATGTGTGGCATGGCTTGCACCATGCTCAATAGCCTCTACCGCAGTGTCATAATCAGCTGCCGTATGTGCTATTGAAACCACAACACTTCCTCTTACCCTGTCTATAAAATCAATCGCGCCCGGCTCCTCCGGAGCGATATCTACAAGCTTTATCAAGCCATGGGCCGCATCCTGAAGCTCGCAGAAATAATCATAATCACATCGCATGATATTCTCTGCCGCCTGTGCGCCCTTTTTAGAAGGACTGATAAAAGGTCCCTCCATATTGATACCTACAAGATGTGCACCACCATGATAATTATAATCACCGGCATTCTTCATGACACTCAAAAGCTCATCCCTTGGAATAGTCATAGTAGCCGGACACACGCTCGTCACTCCTACAGAAGCCTCGTATGCTGTAATCACATCAAGTGCCTCTGTGGTGCCGTCACACATGTCAGCTCCCTTGCATCCATGAAAATGAATATCCACAAGACCCGGTATCATGATAAGACCTGATGCATCTATAATCTCCTGCGATGCGCTGTCATTAGCCGCGTCCGTGTCAGCTGTTTTCTCCAAAACACTGTCAAAACGACCATCCTTAACGACAACATCGCCTTGCATAAAGCTGCCATCCTCTGTAAATACCCTTGCATTTTTTATTATCATATACATGCACCTTCTCAACTAAAAAACATTTACAGGCTGCTCAGTGCAGCCTCATCCGCTACAAGCGTAACATCATTGTGCAGCTGCAATACAGAAGCCGGCACCTGTGGTGTAATCGGTCCAAAGAAAGCCTTGTGCACAATCTCTGCCTTATCCTCACCACTTGCAACAATAAGAATCTTCTTAGCCTGCATGATGGTCTTGATGCCCATTGTATAAGCCTGCTTCGGAACATCATCAGCCGATGCAAAGAAGCGCTTATTGGCCTCAATAGTAGACTCTGTCAGATTCACACAGTGTACCTGCTTGTCAAAAGACTCGCCCGGCTCATTAAAACCGATATGACCATTGTGCCCGATACCAAGAAGCTGTAAATCAACACCGCCCAGAGACTGAATCAGCTCTGTATAGCGCTTGCACTCCTTCTGTGAATCCGGCTCCATGCCGTTTGGCAGGTGAGTATTCTCAACCGGAATATTCACATGATCAAACAAATTCTGATGCATAAAATAATAGTAGCTCTGGTCATTCTCACGGCTTAGTCCCTTGTACTCATCAAGATTCACCGTCATAACCTCTGAGAAGTCCAAATCCCCCTTCTTGAACCACTCAACGAGCTGCTTATACAAGCCGATAGGTGTAGAGCCTGTAGCCAGTCCCAATACACAATTAGGCTTCATAATCACCTGTGCCGATACGATATTTGCAGCTTTTCTGCTCATATCAGCATAATCCTTAGCATGATATATTCTCATGAAAAATCCCCCCAATTCGTAAAATATACCCAATACTATCTGCACAACCTTCAAATGTGCTGCTTGATTGCATATATGCATTTTACCTTATATAGGACATTTTGTCCAGTACTTTTTGTCATATTTTGCATATTTTGTAAAAAAAATATTAAATTTTAGTACAGTAAAGTGGTAAAATTGCATAAAAATCCACCTCACCCGAATCTATAATTTTTCACCTACCACCCTGCATCTCTTTCTGCATAACTAAAATAATCCGTTACACTTATATCTAGTATAGCGGATTACCCTGTAACATACAATCATTTATAATCTTGAGTGTCCAGCCACAGACCATCATACTGTCATTATTAAGAGAAAATGACAGCATATTTTTATCAGAGAGCAGTGAATTACTTTGTCCCATATGTCAGAAAGGCGGTCTTGTCTTCCGTGATTAGCATTGTAAGCAGATAAGCACAAAAGAAACCACCGCAGGAATTTAGCTTAGTTAAAGCGTTAAATTCTGCGGTGGTTTTAATTATGCAGTCTTTTTAATTTCTATATCCATAATACCAATACCAATATAGCGCATTCACCAGATTTTTTAATTCCTCAGATGAATTTCCGCTATTAATGACCTTCTGTGAATAGCTGAACGGACCATAGTCCAGCTCTAAAATACAACCCTTATTCTTTTCGGTGACTTTGCATGCATAATTACTATTCAGGTTGCGTGCCATTATTCCGTTTATATCTACACAATACACCCCATCTGAAGCCTTTTTAGGTGTCAGACTGACTTCATTGCCATCTGCATTAACATAGCTGAACTTGTAATTGTTTATATCACAGCCTTCGTTCACCATAAAATAATGTCTTACTGTCATCTCAGACTTACATATCAGAGAGCTTCCGTAATATGTCAGTCCATTACTCTGACCATTTGCACAATCCGTTTTAATAACAGCCTTATATTCCTCAAAATCAGCCGCTGCTACAGCTTTATCTGTATCGCTTAAACCAGCATTTGCCGGCTTACCAGTGTTATATTTAAAGAAGTTCTGCGCTGCGGTTCCATAGTTTAAGAGTGCCTTCACAAGCTTAATGGTCTCCGCCGGATACTCGTTTGATTTTGACAGGAGCTCGGTGGCATATTCTTTTACACTGTATAAATACTCTTCCTCGGTCTTGTTATCAATCACTATTCTTGTCTCGATAGTATCAGACATCTGTGCCGCATTCACTGGACATGAGAACTTGTATAAGGTTTTACCGTTCTCATTTACCTCAGCGGCGTCACTCGCATTAAGCTTATATGTCTGACCATCGATTTTAAATTCCAGATAAGCATCATGCTCAAACACCGAATCAGACATTTCCATGTAATAGTTTACATCGATGTTGTCTTTAAGGGTTATGCTTCTGCCATACAAGCTGACTGCAGGACTCTTTGAAGCGTATTCCGCTGTAAATGTAAAGCTCTTTGCACTTCCTGTAGCACTTAATGTTACCGCTGCCTTGTCTGTAGTCCATGTCAATTGGTTAAGCGCATACGCTGTAATACCATTTTGAATACCTGAAATACTTGGTGGATAAGAAGCATTGTCCGCTGTTATTTCAAACTCTGTCTTTCCTGCATCCAGATTTTTCTGAATCCTGTCTGAGTATGCTTTTGCCCACTTTGCGGCATCTCCTGTCCTTACAAAATAATTGTCGGCAAGGCTTGTCGAACGCGTTGCATACGTGTCTGTGGTATAAATTTTGCTATGCCCCGGATGTGCTATGGCCATCAGCTCATCCGTCAGGCCAAAATACAAATGTCTCTGGTCAAAGCTATACCAGTTATCGCTGCTGTCATCCCAGGTGCAGTCCGTCTGATACCACTGTCCGTCCAGCTTCATTGCATTCCAGGTGTGTCCATCATAGGTATCCCTTGTCTCGCTGTTTTCTATTCCTGCTGCCGTAAGGAGCTTTGCATATGCACTCTCATATGACTGACATGTACCAAGCCCTCTGGTCAGCGCGCTCTCAGCCGAAGACCATTTCAGGCTTTTATCATATTCAAGCTGGTCAAGCAGCCAGTCATGCAGCCACAGAGCTTTTTCATACTCTGAGCCATCAGTCTTGCTGTTGCACTCAGCTACTGCAGACCGGACAATCGAGTCAACACTCGGGTATTTATCATCCGATACACTTATATTGAAATTCACTCGCAGATAGTATAAATTTGCTGCTTTATCCATCACATAAAACTTAAAATTATAGGTACCGGTAGCAGTCATGGTAAATGTATAATCGCTTGAAGCACACTCCGATGTATAATCAATCCACTCGCCGCGGCTTGGATCCGCTACTGCTTCAAATGCCCATTGATTTGGGCTCGAATAGCTCGGTGCATCCATTCTGAATTTATAGTTTCCTGAGCCGCCTGTTGCAGAAACATGGAATGTGGCCGGCTGTCCAAGTACCGGATCATTCCATTCTGCTTTTAGTGTCACACCACCCGATGTAGCCTCTTCGCTATGTGCATATGTAGTTTCTACAGAGTCGCTGCTATCATCCGACTCATCCCAGGATTTCTCAGTCATAGGATACTGTGTGTTAAACTCAGCTGACGTATAGTCCAGATAGTGGCTGTCTGCCACCTTCCATGATTCGCGGGTATGATCCCTAAAGTCTGCTTCTGATTTCAACAGGTACTCATTATAGGTGTCCGCATCCTGTCCATCCCAGGTACAGTCCACGTTATAGTATTTACTGCCGATTCGCACTATATTCCACCCATGCGCTCCTCCATTGCCGGTACCGCTGATAATTCTAACCGACAGCCCTGCTTCCTTGCACAGTCTGTAGAAAAGCACGGCATATCCCTGGCAGACAGCTTTTCCGGTGCAAAGAGCGCCATAGGCTGTATATATCTGCTCCTCAGTTGAATTGTAGGCATAATCGACATGATTGCAGATATAATCATGAATCTTTGTAATCTTTTTGGCTTCGCTGAGACCATTAAGCTGCAATGTTGTCATTGCCTCAGCCACAGCCTCTGTCAGCTTTGCTTCCTGCTCTGCATTAGAATGATATGACATGGTATATTTTATATATCCTGCAGTACTGTATGAAACATTACAGCCTGCATATCCATACAAAAGTGCATCCCCCTCCTGTCCGGTAGAGCTATCGTCGCACTTCATTGCATCATATAATAAATCCCAATATAGCCCATCCTTGTGTGAAGTAAACCAAGATTCCGGAAAATTCAAGTTTATTTCCGTTTCTCTGCTAACCATCTGCTTTCTGAGATATAAAACGGCACTGTCATAATCCGAAAAATACTGTCCTGTGGATGACCCAAAGAGCTGCTCGCCATCTGCAGACTCCTTATCTGAGCTTTCGGAGTCAAGCTTCCTCTTTAAATCATCAATGCTGATAACATCCTCATACAGTGGATTTACCGCATAGATAGTATTTTCCTCCGGTTTCGTGACCTCTGATTGGTTGCTCGAAGCTTTGACTCTTTCCATTGTCGTTACTTCACTTGCCTCTACAATAGTTGCTGGAACCATTGTAATCAACATAATGAATATTAAAACAAGGCTAATTAGTCTTTTGTTCATACGTTGTTCCTCCCGACTTCTGCCATTATAAAACAGCATTGCATTGTTTCAGTTTATTGATAACCTATAGTTCCATATTACTATTTTATTATGCGTGTTGCAATAATTTAATTAACAATTATTGGGTTTCTCCTTAGCCTGTGTATCATTTCTTTCTATTTCATTGATTATTTCATGTGATCATATTATAATTCTGCGGTGGTTTTAATTATGCAGTCTTTTTAATTTCTATATCCATAATACCAATACCAATATAGCGCATTCACCAGATTTTTTAATTCCTCAGATGAATTTCCGCTATTAATGACCTTCTGTGAATAGCTGAACGGACCATAGTCCAGCTCTAAAATACAACCCTTATTCTTTTCGGTGACTTTGCATGCATAATTACTATTCAGGTTGCGTGCCATTATTCCGTTTATATCTACACAATACACCCCATCTGAAGCCTTTTTAGGTGTCAGACTGACTTCATTGCCATCTGCATTAACATAGCTGAACTTGTAATTGTTTATATCACAGCCTTCGTTCACCATAAAATAATGTCTTACTGTCATCTCAGACTTACATATCAGAGAGCTTCCGTAATATGTCAGTCCATTACTCTGACCATTTGCACAATCCGTTTTAATAACAGCCTTATATTCCTCAAAATCAGCCGCTGCTACAGCTTTATCTGTATCGCTTAAACCAGCATTTGCCGGCTTACCAGTGTTATATTTAAAGAAGTTCTGCGCTGCGGTTCCATAGTTTAAGAGTGCCTTCACAAGCTTAATGGTCTCCGCCGGATACTCGTTTGATTTTGACAGGAGCTCGGTGGCATATTCTTTTACACTGTAAGTGTATTCATTACCACTATTACCATCCACCACCATTTTGGCTTTAACCGTATCTGACATCTGTGCAGCATTTAGCGGACATGCAAACTTATATATAACCTTTCCGTTTTTCTCAACAGGGATTGCATCGTTTACGCTGACCTTATATGGCTGGCTATTATTCACCGTAAACTCCATATATGCGTTGCTGTTTGATTTGATACTTTCAGGAAGCTCCATATAGTAGTTCATATCAATATTATCTTTTAAAGTAAGGCTTCTGCCAACAAGCTTCTCAGAATCTTTTTCTACATTATTGGCGGTAAATGCTTTAATACAGAAATTACCATACACATTCTTATAATTCCAACTGTGGGAATATGCCAACCCTGTACCATAGAAATAATAGCTTGCCTTATTATCACTTGACGCATGATTCTCCCACACCATTTCATTATTATAATTTACATCACCGACCATCGCTGCCTCAAGGTCAATGGCAGGTATATCAGTAGTCACTACAACCGAATAGCTTGTCCCAGGCTTCAGATTAATCGCTGTTTTAAGTGGAATGGTATATACTCCGGCATAGGTTGTCTGCCCTGTAGTAGTAGCAGTCTCCTGCTTTGTTCCGCTGGTTGGCTTTGTCTTATCTTTTAAATCTGTATAAATCTCTATTGTATAATTCACATTCGTTTTAAATGTAATAGACAGGGAAACTGCTTTCAAATCCTCAGAAGATACTCCCTGTTTTGTCTGAGTAGTAAAAACATTGGCCAATTTCCTATAACTTTCTTGACGGGCTACATTTAATCCTCCATCAACCTGATAGTTGTTATCATATCCATCATTAGCAGAAAAATCAAACACCCAAGCCGTATCGGATAAAGAAAACGTTTCATATGACATCCAGAAATAACTCTGATTATAATATGAACCGGTTCCATCTCCCCAACTATTACGAATAAGCCATGCACCATCTTTTTCAGGTTTAACACCATCTCTGAAATTATCTTTAGAATAGTTATCATCCCATCCAACAGCCATTACCGCATGACCTGCTCTGTTATCTGTTTTATCATTATAACTGTTATTTATGTAATGATATCCGGTATCATTATGACTATACATAATTCCCACTGCACCATATTTTTTTATGGCTTTTTTCACATCTGATGCATTTTCCTTGATATTAATCATGTATGTATTTTCCAGATGTGCCTTATCCTTTGAATATGCATATTCAAAGGATAAACCTGTATTAAGAAAAGTATCAATAGTGCTTGCTGTATATCCGTTGCTTGCCACCTTACTATATGGTACATCACTCTCGCTTACCGGACCACACCACTGTCCCATTCTGCGTGCCGCCATCAAATAGTTGCCACCACGATTGAGATAACCATACTGAACACTTGTATTATTCATATAGTACTTTGCATAGTCCCCCACTGTTCCACCAAGCGGATCTAACAGCGAATTATATGCATAATATGCCAGATGCAGTTCACTAAGATCTATATTTTTATCAAACGCACCATCATTAATCAGATCAAACTCTGCAAGACCTATTGACGAAAATGTCCAGCATGTGCCAAGAGGATTTTGATTACGAACAGACGGATATTTCGCCTTGATATCGCTGACTCCATTTGCCGGATACCTGCTCTCTATAGTTTCATCTGCAGAATATCCCCAATCATCAGAATACGGCACCGCCTCATCCGGTTCATACACCGGTGTATTATAATCCAAATCACTCAGAATATATCCACTTGTAATGCTATTTTCTACAATTGGCTGTTGTTCTGCTTCAACGCCTTGTCCTGCTGACACCGGTTCTGCTGCGACCGGAACAGCCACACCTAATATCATAGCCGCACTTAACACCAATGATAAAAACTTTTTTGTCTTCATTCGACTTCCTCCATTGTATTAACTCCTCTTACGTTTCTTCTTCAAATGTAGGTAAAACCACAACTGACGTCACATTAGTCAATCGGTATAATTGGAAGCTCTATCACTCCGTTATCAGATTTCGGTTCATTATTATTATTCATTTCTGAATTGTTTATTTCAGATTTTTTATCAATCTTATCACCTGTTTTATTTACATCGTCTGAAGTGTTTTCTGATGAGCTCTTTGTATCTTTCAAGCTTTTGCCCGTTTCTTTTGTAGTTGTTGAACTTTCGTCAGAATTCTTTGTATCACCAGATTTGTCCTTATCATCGACTACTGTTGCTTTGTCTTTTGAGGAATCTGATAAATTCTTATCCACATTACCAGTCTCTGTATTTTCTGTATCCAATATCATCTCTGTAGCTGATACTGCCTCTGTGGCTATTTCTGAGCTTGTTTTATTTTCAAGCGCTATATTCTTTGCAGGCAGTGCTGCAACTGTAATTGCTAGGCCAAAAATCAATATCACTATTGTGCTAACCATTTTTTTGTTAAAATTAAATTTCATTTTCTATATCCTAGTATAATGATGGTGTAGTCAATCAAGACTACTTGGTTAATAAGTTTCTGTAAATCAGATTACTAAAGAAGGGATTCTTCCTTCATCAGATACTCTTTGCTTGTCCAACTATATGGCAAAAATACTTGTGGTATTCTATCTAACATTTATTTGTCCCCTATTATCTAGTTTAATTTTACCACTTTTCGAATATGTATAAAATAATTATTCTTCATTCGTTTGGGTCTTTTTATAAAACATCCTTAATCTGCTCTATTAAGCTAGATTCATCTATATCCTCCGGCAGAAAATCAACATACTGTACTTCTCTAGTAACAAGATACCAATACCATCCATACAATCTTTATTTCAAACGCTTAAACTCTCCACTTACAAAATCGCCCTCATAAACAAACACTCCTTCCCATTCACTCCAATTAACCATATCTTGTGACTGTCTGTCAACTTCCTTTTCTGCATCCATAATCCAAATCAGTTTCATATTGGTTTTAGCAAGAAACTCATCAAGAACATCTTTTCGTATAACCACAGCATTAACATCTTGTGTCAAATGCTACTATTTCATGATTAGAATTATAAAAAAATCCTTCCCTATCTAATTGTTTTAGATGCATAGTATTTATGATTTTAGCACATGGCATACTTCTCGTTACCGTTTCATCTATTGTTGTGCTTATTTCTTATCATTTCAATCCTCTTCATCCTGAGAGAATAGAACATATTTTGTACCTCGTTTAGCGCCTGCATAATATCCATCGTCTTTTTTGTACTTAGCTCCGCTGTACCTCACACCATACTTTCATCCATCGATCCACTTTTTCTGCTCGCCTCAAGAGCTTTTCTATTATCTTCTTTAAGACTTTTAAAAAACCAATATAAGTTGTCTGATAATCCGATGGAGCAATATTCTCCTGGCTGATTACATATAGTTTGAACTCATCCGAAATACTCTTGCAGAAAAATATTGTCTTTGCAATCGTACTCTTACTACTAGCCTGTTCTCCAATCAATATCATCATTTTTCATTAACATCCTGGTCAAAAAATTCTATCGGGCCTAAATTCTTAATCAAAATTTTACTCATATAGCAATCTCCCTAAGCCTTTACCCATTTTGCCCTTTTATCACTTTCCAGGTCAATAAATGCTGTATTATAATAATTCTCATCCAATTTTCGTTTCATAATCTGATAAACCTTTTCATCATGTGTAGACATAATAATCTGACAATGCTGAGTTTCCAAAATATCACGAATCATATCTGTAAATCCTAAAATATTCATATCATCAAAATGGCCTATCGGATCATCAATACAAATCGTTCTTACCGGTAAATTACTTGCAGATAGTGCTCTTCCGAAAAACGAACTAAATGCTACAGTATTAAGCTGTGCTGTGCTGAAATAATTTTCCGGTCTATATGCAACTTCTCCATTACCATTTTCTTCTTGAACTTCAATAAATAATTGAGGCTCATCCTTTTCATTAAAGTTCAAATTATATGTAACATTTTTCATAATATCATGAGGATCTATTTTCTGATATATTTCGTTCATTGTAGTCTGATTAAAATATTCTTTTAGCTTATTTTCAAATGAACTTTTTTGTTTACTGTAAATTTCGTCCAAGCTTTGTCTTTCCTGCTCCATCTTGCTAATTCTGCTCTCATTTTCACTGATTTTACTTTTAACCTCAGAATACTCTTTAAAATAAACCCGTGCACTATTTTCTTCATTCATTTGATATAATAGCTCTAATCTTTCTTGATAATTTTCAAATTTTTTTCTCCATTCATTCAAATCCTTTTCTACTCCATTTGGTGAAAATTCTGAAAAAATAGATGCCTTTTTTTGCAATTCTTTCAATCGTGCTATCTTCTCATCACATCCTGAAATACCATTCTTAAGATTTTCTATATCTTTCAAAGCATACATTTCATATTGTTTTATAATTAAGTTATTACTCTTTTCTTCATTTTCTTTTACTTTTAGTTTTTCGGCAAGAATATTTTTTTCCGAATCAATATTAAAGTCTTTATCTTTACCGGAGAGATATAATATTGCAGAATATACTTCACTATTATTTATAATCTGTTCTACTAATCTTTTATTTTTTTCTATGGTTCTATTGTTCGCTAAGTATAAATTTTTTAAATGTAATATTTTCCCCTCCATCTCTTTTTTATCCTGTAATAGCATATTATATTTATTTTTTTCCATTTTTAATAGTTCATTCCAAAGTTCTTTAGAATATTCACTCAAAATAACATTTTTATTTTTTAATGTTTGCTCACAAAATACTATTTTACTTCTTAAATCATCTTGTTTCTTTTGAATTTCAGCAAGTGATTCCTCTATAACATTTAATTGATTTTTGTAATGAAGAATGATATCATCCAATTCTTTGAGCTTATTTCCTTTTTTAGTTCTCCATATAGTATAAAATTTTTCATACTCCATATCTAGGTTCTTCATCTTGCATATTATTTCTTGCTTCGCTTGAATTTCTTTTTCGCCTAATAATTCAATACGCTGTACCTGTTCAAACAGCATTTCCCAACTTTGAAAAGACGTATTACATAATGGACAATTTTTCTCATTTCTATGATTCAGTAAAAAACTCTTTCCCCGCTCTCTTAAATTTTCTATTTCAAGATTAATTTCATTATTTTGTTTTACAATTGCTTCATTTACAGCTAACTCATTTTTTAACTTTTTCCACTCTGCCTCGTATTTATTTAAACAAATAATATCACTTTCAGACAAAATCATTTCTTTATCCACACTCGTTACTGCAGATAAATTCCCAAGTTTCTTTGGAATTTCCATGTCAATAATGTTCTCATACAATCTATTATTTTCTTGTAATGAACTCTCTATCTGTTCTTTTAGTATTTGTTTTTTAAATAATTCCTCATTTCCTTTTGAAATATCAGATTTATAGTGTTCAATCCTATCTATAATCTCTTCTATTTCCTGCTGCTTTTCAGAAGAAGTAACATATTTCTTAGTTTCCGCTATATTTTTAACTGTTTCAGTTATTTTCCTGTCACCACTATCAAGTTCTATTTTAAAATATTCTATAGTTTTTTTTAAAGAATCAATTTCTTCTATTAGCTGATTATATTTTTCCTTACTTTCTGTTACATTATTTATCCCAATTTTATATATTTTGTCTATAGGATCTTTTTCTTTTTTTATTTTAATAATTTCAGATTCAATTACCTGACTCTTTTCCATAGCCTCATCATATTTTTTTTTATTTTGTATATCATCTAAATATGATTTCTTTTTATTATTTTCATTTTCAAATTTCTCATTTAAAATTGACTCATCATTAATTTCGCTGTTTTTAATTTCTTCAGCTTTGATAATTTTATCTTTGTATAATGCAATTTTAAACTCTTTAATAAAACGTATTTTTTGTGAAATATCATCAAGTAACTCATAATATGACTCAACACTATTATTGTTATTAAAGAAAAATGTCTCCTCAGGTTCTACTAATTTATTATATTTCTCACACAATCCACTCAATTTCTCTACGGATTTTTTTGAAACCTCTAATTCATTTAATCGTTTTTTTAGGTTCTGCACATTTTCCTGTATCTCTGCTATAGATTTTTGTTTATCCCTTAAATCACTATGTAATCGGATAAACGAAGAATTCTCTTTTTTTAATTCTGGAGCACTATTTGCCCATTCTAAATATCTATCTGATGGTTTATTAGCCATAATAAAATTATCTATTTTATCATGCGGTAATATAATCTGATTCCATTTTTCTTTTTCTTCGGCACCTCCTATAATATCTCTTCCAAACTTTTCTCCGACTTTATTTGCCTTGCAATCATTCTTGCCCTCCTTTAAAGTAACAACATTTCTCTGTAGAACTTCGTTATCCTCTAAAACCACTTTCGCATATGCTGTTTTATCAGCCTTATTTTTATTATGATAAATTGCACCTGTCAACGGTTGTTGCTTGCTATTATTAATCAGATTAATAATCCTGTGTACTTCGCCTTTTAATAAATATTCAAGTCCATCAAATATACTTGTCTTACCATATCCGTTTTTTGCATAAATCAAAATAAATGCTGCAGGTTTATTTAATTTTCCTAATAAATCAATTTTAAAAGTTCCTTCATATCGTCTAAAATTTACTAATTCGATTTGCTTCATTTTATATGATTTAGTAGAATCATTTAACATTTCCATTTTAAAGATTTTACGTTCAATTATGTTGACATAATCTTTACTTGCAACATTATCAAAAACGTATTTTTTGGCACAAAAAGAATCAGACTGTATTTTGCTCTTTTGTTCTTCGTCCAGTCTGTTTTCTACAAATAAACATAAATAAAAATTACTTTTCTCAATATCTTTAGAAATTTTACTTTGTATCTTAAATGCAATCAAGTAATTTATTTTTTCCCAATTATTGAGCATTTGTTCTATATTATTAAATTCACATATAAAAACATTAGCATTATATACCTCAACCGCTTCCGGACCATCGCCCATCTTTCTAGTGTAATGATGTAATGTATTACATAATTCTTCTATATTCCAATTGTCTATTTCATGTTCTTCCCATTTTTGCATCTAATTTTCCTCCCAAAGATCCTTTATTATCATATTCCATTTACACTTCATTGATTCCGGAGTTTCCTTGTCTAATACTTCTTTTAGCTTACCGATTCCCATAGCTGCAATATTGCAACTTTCCAACTGTCCTTTTATAATATCAAATGATGCAACCGGACGTTCTTCATTCGTCAAATTCTCTGTTAATTTTCTAAATTGTTCTGTAGAGCATCTGCTTTCCCTAGTAATATTCTTCAAAATATTCCTGCAATCATCTCTTGAATAAAACGTATTGTCATTTCCATGCCCCTTTTTGCAATTGATTAACATTATCATATTATCATGATACTTTCCCTCTCTTGTAAACTGCTCATCTTTAATTAAATTTCCCAAAATATATTCAGCTCTATCTTCTGTACATATATATTCTAAGGTAACTTTATCAAATATCTGTACTCTAGGTTGTAACAATTGTTCATTTTCTTTTTCTAGAACCTGGCATAAAATAACAAGCTCCTTCAGTTTCCCCTTCCAGAATTCATTGCAAAAACGCCTATTTCCCTCACAAATCAGATTGCTATCTATCTCAGCCTCAAAATCATTAGGACAAATCTTCCATGTGTCAATTATTTTATATGTTGTATCCTTCCAATTACGTATACTATCACATCGAAAATTATCATACTCATCTGCAACTAAATCACTATACATTTGAAACGATTCCGGCACACCAATTTCAATAGTATTTTCATTTGCTAATTCCAATAACTTATCTATTCCTGTCGCCCAACTCTTATATCCAGCGGCTTTATCACCTCTTGAACAAGAAATTAATCCTCTACAATAAATTCCAGACTTTTCCAATGAAAAAAGTCCTGTTCCTGAATACCCTGTCATTACAGCATCCCTTGAGACATCCGATTCTGTATCGGCTTTGTAGCTAATTGCAATTCTGCCAGAACTCTTACTTTCTATATTTCCTTCTAATAGTCCTATTCCTGCAAACTCATCCGATTTCTTCTTTACTTCCGCCTTCTCCTCAGCATCCAAAGACTCAGGGAAGCCATAGCCTATAATCTCGGTACCTGCATCACCCTCCTGTAATATCACACCGTTAATATCGTTCATCCATGAATCCCAAGGAATTTTGATAATTGCTATATCATTAAGATAGTTTCCATCCTTATCTTTATATCCCGAGTGAATAATCACATTCTGAACATCATCAATATCTATATGATGATACTTTCCATTCACACCATTACATGTCAATTTAATTATCTGTTTACGCTTTTCCTTTTCTTTTATAAACGGAAAAACAACATGTGCTGCAGTCATTATACAAGCCGTTCTGCCAGCTGATAAAATTAACAATGTTCCCGATCCTTTCAATTTCTCCTCTACGTCACATATTCTTACAGTATATTTTTGTAATTGATTTAGGAATTCAGTCTTTTCCATATAATATCAATCCATCCTTAATTTCTATTCCATCTTTATTCAGTAATTGTATCTTTAACATCTTACTATCAATATATCGTTCTTTATCCGTATTTGTAAAGTATCTATTATGATATTGTACTTCCCACCAATCATAATTACAATAAATTGCCACTCCGGACATCTCCCTAAGTAAACAATTTTTCACCAACTTGGCGATCACAACTTTGGAAGGCACTTTTTTCTCATTTCCGTTAGTACTCAGCAAATAATCTTTTGTCACCAAAATATCTAACAATTTAAGATTCGTATTTGATCTGCTTCCATGATGAGATAACTTTATAAAATCCACTTTATAATTACTTTTTATATTAAATTTACGCAGGCCATCTATACAAACAGAGGGCTTAGCATCTGATAGAAATGCGCCCTTTACTTCTTTGTACTCAAATAAAAATGCAATTGACGATGCATTGTTCACAGAATTATCTGTGCCCACTCTATAATTCATTAGGTCATCTAAATCATCATTGACCAATTCGGTATTAGCCGCATAGCCCACTTTACCATGTTTTTCTTCGTACTTTTCCCATTTTTCGTACAACTTTTTCAATTCTTTTATTCCCGGACTTATAATTTTCAGGACGGCTCCTTCATCTAAATTTATAACTTGTCCTGATATTACTTCTGTAATCATCCTATTCTGAATTTTCTTCTGCTTCAAAATTTCCCAAAATTCAATTCCATCATTAACTCCATAGACTCCCAAATTCGTATTCACAAGTATTTCTTTGTTTATTTCTTTAGAAGCATTAAATATTATTTTTTTAACAGTTTTCTGAAGTATTTCAATCTCAACTCTTGCAATTCCATCACAAGCTCCTGCTATATGATCACAGTCTATATGTGTCAGTATTATTGCCTCTATAGTTTCTCCTCTATTCGCAATTTTTCTTATAACATCGGCAAATTTTTCTCCGCATGATTTCACTCCACCATCAATCAGCAAATTATGTCTTTTTTCATTGTCTCCATAGTTTAACCATATAAAATCGCCCTCACCTGCTCTCATCAAGTGTACATGAACCATTTATTCCACCTCCCCAATTAACCAGTTCCTTTTATCGTAATCTCTAGTGACATCATATAGCGTATCACCCGCAAATATAATTCACAAAATCATCCATAGGATGCTTCCCCAATTTATTTATTGTTCTTATCATTTTCTCATCATTATTTCTCACATAGTCATTACCAATATAATTTCCTAAATAATTTGGATCAATATCCAACATCTGCATAACTGACATAAGATCATAGCCCTTATCAAGCAAGTAATAAAAAAGGCATTTCCTAATATGACCAATTGTTAAGTATTTATAAAAATCATCTGTCTTATCATAGTTTTCAATAGTTACTAAAATGGTACTTATACTTTCTTCGGGCAACTGCGATTTATACTTTGTATATCTGCTTCCCAGCACATATTCACCACCATTCTCTGCCTTAATAAGTTTTAATTTTTCTGACAATTTTGGCGGTGTACTATACCAGTTATTTTGTATTTTTATTTCCATAGAACCATGCAAATTTATCCTAAAATGGCTTTTCCATTTCAATTCGCAAAGCGCAGTCCGCTCCATTCCATATGATAGTGCCAGCAATAGTACAACCTGATTTCTTAAAGCATTCTGCTTTTTTTCCATTAAATCAAACAACTTTTTTATTTTATCTTTTTCATTGTATATATTAATGTTTTCAACCGAATGTTTTTCTGTTACATGATTTAATCTCTCACATAAAACATTCGCTCCACAATCAAACTCTTTTGACTGTCCTATTTTAATCATAAAATCTTTAATATAGAAAAATAAATTCTTTACAGATTTCTCAGATTTTACTTTTCCAACATATAATATATACTTTTCAAGATCTGTTAATCTTATATTAAGATACACATCGTCTTCATATTTAACAATCCTATGATCTATAATATAATCAAAAAATCGTCGCAAACCAGATAAATATGCATACCAACTTTTTTTACCACCAACATACTTCGAATTCCTATATATTATAATATCTCTAAAATAACATGTATTTCTTCTTTGTATCAGATTATCATATGTAAAATACTTTAGATACTTTTTATCCGCAGGCCGACTATATTCAATGTTAAAAACTATCTTGTCAGATTTATAAGCTTCATTCCCATATTCTATACAAGAATTTATCAGAAACATTCCATCTTCATGTATCAGAATCCCCCATTCTATAGCATCCTGTTCACATTTATATGTAATGGCATTGATTGCCTGCTCTTTTGCATAGTTGTTGTACAACTGGATAATCAATTCATCCTCTACAATAACGCTACATTCATTTTCACTATGTATATAAGTTCCATTATTCCCATATCCCATAACATTCAAAAAATATTGAGACAAATAACTATGCACACTACTATTATCAAATCGTTTAGTTAATTTAAAATTATCCTTTAAATCACTATAAATCTTTTTATATTCTTCATTCATGATATTGTTCCTCTTATTTAGAATAGCACACATTTCTAGTTAGGGCAAGTTTCAATGTCGTTTTATTTTGGATAAAAAACAATGGTCTGACCAAAGCCAGACCATGCTCTACGTGTGATTCCGTGAACCTCGTAGCCCTTCTCTAATAAGAACTCAGCTAAATAATAACCATCCTATCCTGTAATTCCTGTTATAAGTACTTTTTTCATTTGAAATCTCCTTAAAATAGATAAAAAATACGTCTGTTTATAATACGATAATATTTTAAACAGACGTATCTAAAAATGGAATCGACAATATTTGTATAAATTAGCACAATATTGGTTTTTATCACTACCACTTTAAAACTATCAAAGCATCTCCTCCAAACAATCAACAATTGCTTTGCAATAAGGCTCATATTCACCATTATTCTTATTTGAATAATATTCTATAAAACTACGAATCTCATCATCCGTATAGTCCTCATCATCAAACACCTCTGATGCCTGAATAGCCTGCTTGTTCAAACCATTGCGGCGCACTGCTTTTATTAATTTGCTTCACGTCTTTTACCCCTTGATATCAGTATCCTTGCCTTAGAAATACCATCAGCATAACCATTTGTTTTCTTATCCAATATATCCACTATTTTCTCTGCTTCATCATACTTCTTATCTTCAATACACTTATACATCTCATCAATCATTCTCTTGATGTCCTGATTAACTGAAGACGTATTCATTACTTCCTCTAAAATAACATTTGCATCCCATCCCACAAAGGATTCATAGGTCTTAAATAGAATCTCATTATCTTCATTATACAGATACAATAAATTGACAGAATCATCCATCTCACCCAAAATCTGCGGAGAATGTGTAGTAATAATAAACTGGATATTGGGGAATGTGTCTCTTAAAACATTCAATACCTTTCGTTGCCACGATGTATGCATATGCAAATCCAATTCATCAATGAGCACAACACCTGAGCCTTCCAAAGGATTCACATCTTTACCCGGATTTGCCAATGCCATTCTTCTTGCCAAATCTCCAAATAGAGCTATCGTGCATTTTTCTCCATCCGATAACTGATCTATCTTTAAAGACTTGCCGTTTTTATTGACCTTCATTGCCAAAGGTCTTCTCTCTATCCGAATATCCTCAAATCCATCAAGCATAGCTAACATTGCTTTTTTAACAGCTGCAAGACTTTTATCTTCATAATCCGAATCATTTCTAACCTTTATCTGATTCTCTATATCCTCCTGATTTCTGAACCATTTAAATAAATTTCTAAAATCTATCGTACTTTCTATAGCTTTGTCGAATGCATCCAATTTTACAAACTGCTCTTTAGGTGCCCTGACCGGCACATCAAGCACAATTCTATTTACTCCATAATTAACAAAAATGGGCATACTCTTATTATCCGATTCCTCTATCCAATTGCCATTGCCATCATCATAACCCATTTGTATATATAACGATTGAAACTTATCTGTAAGTTTTTTAAGAGCACTTGTATTTCTTTTTTCGCCTTTAGCCCTGTCAATTGTACGCTCATAATATATGCTTTCGCCATCCCCAAAATCGAAATCTGCCTTTATGCCGGCTGCAGACTTTCCATAGCTAATAAAATCTTCATTGAATCTGGCTGTCTTACTTCTTACCGTTCCCATCAGCTTTGCAATGATATCAGCATATAATAAATCTATAGCCTGAAGGATTGTTGACTTGCCAACGCCATTCACACCAAAAATAACCGTTGTCTTATTATCAAGCTTTATTTCCAGATTGTCTATTCCCTTAAAATTTTGTAATGTTATCGAATCAAGCTTCATATCCCTACCTCACAATAACTCTTCAGATTGCAGTAAAAACCGCTATACCATGCTTATAGTATAGCGGATTTGTATTTAAAAAACAATTTATATTTTACCACTTTTTCCGATATAATTTTATCAATTTATTTTAAAAACGCCAAACAAAGGAGAACATCATGGAAAACTTACAAACACTTACTGAAAACTATTTGGAATACTGCAGGACACAAAAATGTCTGGATGAAAAGACTTTAAAAGCATATCGAATTGACTTGCGACAATTCTCTGAGGAACCATCTCTTGAAAAAATAATTGAAATCACAACAAACGATCTAGAGGATTATATTGCCAGGCTCCACCAACAATATAAACCCAAAACCGTAAAAAGAAAAATAGCCTCAATAAAAGCATTCTTCCATTATCTGGAATACAAAGAACTACTCGCAATAAATCCCTTTACAAAAATACAGGTGCACTTTCGTGAACCTACCATATTGCCCAAAATTATCCCACTACATACAGTAGAAAAATTTCTTACTATGATTTATACACAGCGTGACAACGCTAAAACCAATTATCAGAGAAGGAATGCATTGCGCGATGCAGCCGTATCCGAACTGTTATTTGCTACCGGTATGAGAATTTCTGAGCTTTGCTCATTAAAAAACGAAGATATAAATTTACATGATGGGAGCATCCTCATATATGGTAAAGGCGATAAAGAGCGACGTATTCATATTGGCAATGATTCTGTTTCTAAAATAATTGAAGAATATAAGGCTGAATTCCAAACTGAAATTAGAAGCTGCAATCATTTTTTTGCTAACCAAAATGGCAAACCTCTATCTGACCAAGCTGTTCGCAGGATGATAAATAAGTATTGCTCTCTCGCCGATATAGATTTACATATCACCCCTCACATGTTCAGGCATACATTCGCTACCAGCTTATTAGAGGCCGATGTCGATATCCGGTATATTCAGGAAATGCTAGGACATAGCTCCATCAATGTCACTGAGATATACACACATGTAACCACTGCTAAACAGAGGGATATTCTAATATCAAAACATCCTAGGAAGGATTTTCATATATAGACTTCTTTACAATCCATCGTTTTTGATGGATTGTTTTATTTTTGGTGGATAATTTTTAGTTATCCGTCAGATAAGTTAAAATGTAAGCTGTACTTTAAGGAGTATGTATGAATCAAAATATATGTGAAATAATAGACGTTTACAGGAATTTAGAACACAATTACAAGAATGAAATATTAATAGTTTTAGTTGCTAATGTAGAGGGTAAAACAAATGATTACGATGATTATGAAAGCACATCCGTATTATCAGAATATTATACCTTAGACGAATTTGAAAATATTAGTATAACATATAAGAAATTAGGATATGAAGTTATTTGCTATTTTAGTGAAAAAGATTTCATGAATGCAATAATTAACAACAAAATAAACACCGACAAAAAATTACTGGTAATTAATTCTGCTCAAAGTGGAACATATGTCGGTCGAAAATCCCTAATTCCAAGTTTTTGTGACCATTATAAAATTATGCATTCCGGAAGTAATGCGTATGTTGTAAGTCTGTGCAGAAATAAATTTCATACTTCTAAAATCATAGATTCATATGTTAAGTACAATCTAAATACATATTTATTTGACATTCATCAAAATTGGTTAAATAATAGTAAACCACAAATAGGTGAATGCATTATTCTCAAGCTGAACTCTGAGTCGGCTAGTATTGGGCTTACAAAAGATAATATAATTCACTATAATGGTGAAGAATCCGATAATTATATTGCTAATCTTGCACAAAAATATAAGCAGCCAATAGTGGTACAGCCATTCGTCAGCGGCTATGAAGTGGAACTACCTATAATATTATCTTCTGAGAATACTTTCCTTCTTCCGATTGGAATTTCAATAAAAGAAAATTATTTTATCGGAGATGCCATTTTAGATTATACTTCTCGATTTGAGCATTCATATGACTTTTATAATTTTTGCGAATATAATGAAAAATTGGCAAATCAATTACAGCAAAATTCCATTCAAATAGCAGATATACTTGGACTGGAAGGATTTTGCCGTATTGACTATCGTATAAATTGCAATAATGAATACTATATAACAGACATTGCTACCAATCCACATATTACAAAAGACTCATCATTTGCATACGCATTTAGTAAATTGGGATATTCTTATGATGATATGTTTTCATGCTTGATTGGATGCACATTATCCCATTATTATAAATCGCTCCAATAATATAATGCGGTAAAATCAAAACTATGTCCCCAATATGCCCAAGCCTCTTGGTAACTTTGACAATACTTAAAAATAAATGTGTCGATGTCTTCAATTTGAATTTCAATATGCTGCTCTATTGCTGTCTGCAATAAGTCATATTTTTTCTTATAATATGATTCATCGATGATACCATTTGTTGCCACACGCAATTCGTTAAGTATTTTTTGAGCCTGTGCATAGTCTTTTTTAAATATTTCAAGAATTAATATATTATTTTCAATACAAATTTCATAAAAAGCTTCACTAGTATTCCTTGCTTGTTGCCTTGTTTGAAGCAATCTTTCATAAGCCAAGTCAATTTCGCCGTTAATTGCCAAAAATGCACAATAATTAGAGGTTATGAAGATATTATCTGCATTTTCACTAAGGTTCATTAGTCTTGCATATATTTTTAAAATTTCTTTCTTTTTTTTAGGTTCATGCAGATACAAAGCTACCAGAAAATTATTATCAATAATATGAAGCCTTGGAAAACATATTGTTGGATTTATATTAATAAAATCGTAAGCTTTTTGAATTTCACATAAAGCCTCTTTATAACTGCTGCATTCAATTAATATTCCTGTGTGATTAGCTAAACTCATTACATATTGTAATGGATTAAGGGCCATTGTATTACCGGGTAAGGGTTTAAAAAATTCAACACTTTGTCGTATATAAATTTCTGAAAAAACGCATTCATGCACACAGTTAGATATTCTTTTTAATGTATATAGCATCAGTCTTGCATTTTCATCATATGATATACGTGGCTGTAGATAATTCATTATTCTTTTTTCGCATTCTTTTGCTTCTTCAATCATTCCATTGTGTGAATAAGAAGAAATCAATGTTAATAAAACTTGTAAGTATAAATCTCCCTCTCTATTTATTTTTTCAAGAGTATAATGTTCTAAACATTCAAGTGCTTCACGTCTGCTATCGTTATCGAGAATTTTTGTTAAAGAAGCAGATTTAACTATATCTCTTATTACAAGTAATTCACATGGATATAAATCGTAAATATAACTAAGCTTATTTAATGCTTCTTTATAATTCCGCTGATTATATTGTTCAACGGCCGGTTTAAATAACGTAAAGAACTCATTTACATTTGCATCTTCTTTAATATTTTCCAAATAAGCCTCTTCCTGATAAAAAGTCTGGAATTTGTGTTTGAAAAATAATAATACAGATAGAATTGCTGCATTATGTCCATTCTCTAATTTCAGTTCAATATCAATACGTCTTTTATAGTCACTTGGAAATAGTTCCTTTACACAGTCACTCATTTTTTCATAATATAATATATTATTTTGATGTGCTTTATTTCTGAAAACAATTTGAATTATCTCATTTGAAAAATATGTATATGGTTTGTCTTGAATAATATATTCCATATTTTCCGAATATTGCATCAGTTTGAGATAATCCTGCCTGCTTAAATTATACGTTTTCTTAACTTCATCATTAAGAAATTTCTTTCCAATCAGGGAAGCATACTCTAATAAATTTGAAATTTCATTACCCTTTGTGCCTAATGTTTCCAGATTTTTATTAACTAATATTTCTAAGTATTTTTCTAAAGCCTGTACATTTGCATTATAATCTAAATATTGACTATCTATTTCTTTTGCTATTTGTTTTATGACTTCTAAATGACCATTTGCTAAATTAAAAAATATTTTTTTGATACTATCATCAAGAGCTATCTTAAGATTTAAACTATCTAAATATATATCTAATTCCTCATATGAAATAGGAGATAACGTGAATTCTTTTGTCTTAAATTTCTCGATTATATTATCTATATTGGAATCATAGTCATTTTCGGGTGTTACTACAATTAGGAAACTGCATTGTTTCATAAATTCAAACTGAGCACAATTTTTTAAAAATAAATATACCATTTGGAGTGACTTTAAGTCAAAATACTGAAAACTGTCACAAATAATTAGCGCTTTCTTTTTCTCAAACAAATAATTTAAGCGATACACAATATTTTTTTCGTCATCATTATTAAGAAAAAAAGTCTTGTTATTCTGAGATACATTTTTATAGTTGAGTTTATCTGAAATTATTTTTTTTGAAATGTCACCTACAATTGGAAGTTCACCGCTAAACTCTGATATCAGTTCTTTATCGTTTTGTTTTTGTGCATATTTAACCGACATTTCGGAAAGTGCTTGTTTTATACAATAATATTCTCGTTCTTTACAAAATTGATCTCCATTAATACAGCAAATTGTAAAATTCTTTCGGGCTTTAAATTTTTTAATTAATTGCTCTATAACATAGGTTTTTCCTACACCTGCATTTCCTTTTAAAATAATAACATTTTGATCATAAGAATCGAGTTCTTCAATTAATTTTTCAAACAAATCCTGCTGATTATCTAGCATTTTATATCATGACCCTTCCAATTAAAATCATATTGTTATCGAAATTATATAAATAACGGATAACTAAAAATTATCCACCATTTTTCTAATACTACCACTATTTAACAGCATCTTCAATTATATATTTATATTTTCGATTATGGATAACAATAAAGAAACATCAAGTTTCTTTTTTAGCATATTTGCTGTAAGTGATAACTATAATTTAATACACAACACTATGATAGATTAACCAACTAACATGAATAAATATCTTTCTCCGCCCTTTTACGTTCCAATTTCTCTATTCTTTTTATGTCTGAAAATTTAATAAAAACTTTTTCCTTATATTCCTCTGCCGAATGCGCTTCAATAAGTTTTTCAGAATGTTCACTATTTACATAATATTTCCTATATCCCGATAGAATTATATAATTATCTATATCTTTTTCATACTCATACTCTTTCAAAAAACCTATATACACATACGGTTCGTCTTTAAAATAAACTTTTAAACAAACAACCTCTTCATCTTTATCTGCAAGTAATTCAAATGGAATATTTGTAACACTCGTAGAAATGCCTAGCATCCCGCATATACGCGCAAATATAATTGAGTTAACAAATCTGTATACAATATATGGTATAACAAAAGCTACTATAATTAATACAATATTATATTTAACTTTATCATTTTGCATCTTATCTTTAAGAAAGCATATCTTTTGAAGCCCCAATTGCAGAAAAATATTGTAAAGATAACTTATTGCAAAACTTTTAATAATAAATGCCTGTGTATTTTTCGTTATCTTTGCATTAAAAAAATTATACAAATAAATTGTAATAATCCCAGGATAAATATAAACTACATATCCCGCAAGATTTTCTATTAACTTATTTGCTTTCTCAGCATTTAGCAATAAATCAAATATTTCATTCATTATTTAGACTTACCACCTCTTCCCCCTTGACCTGGAACCGGCTTGTGCACTGCACTATTAGGTAAGCTTCTACTTCCATTCACATGATTACTATAATTTCTTCCATCTTGATGAACATTCCTTGTTCCTGTACTTGCAGAATTCGATTTATCAGGCATATCTTTCCTCCTCAACATTTGTTTATATATATGCTTCTATCCAATTACATTTTCTATGCTATCTTTTCTACAAGAAACAACTGTAATTGCATGCTCTGCCCAAAACGAAGCAACACTACTTGTTGTTCCAGTATCTACAGCTACTATTTTTTTATTTTTATTTAAAGCATAATCAACTTTTTTTCGTCCCATGCTGCCTACCGTAACAGCTACTGGACGCGCTGGCACTAAAATAACACTTGCACTATCAATTTTTCCTTTTATAGCCGCTGTTATCTGCTTCATTGTTCCAACAAGTGGATCTGAACTCTCGACAGATCTATCTGATACATCATATTTAGACCTATCTAATGCACAACTAATTTTCCTTAAGTTGACGCTATTTTGACCACATTGGAGTCTGACACCAAATACCGCTACATATTTCAATGCAAATTCGAACAAAATCTCGAACACTTAGCTTAATGGCAGAGAGACTGTCTCTCCGCCACTTTTCATTTCTAGCTGATCAACGTATCTTCCGTATTAACTTTTGCCCATATCTCTATGTCACGGAAGCGATGATTCCAGAAAGAAGCATCTTTCATCGTTCCTTCATGTTCCCAAAAAAACTTTTCAAAGAAATGCTGTGCACATACATTATTACCATATACATATGCATACAGACGATGCAAATTCAATGTACCAAATGCATATTCCTCTACCAATTTCAAAATTAAGCTTCCTTTGCCTTTGTGTCGATCTTTCTTTTCACCAATCAGAATAGCCAACTCTGCATTCCTCTGGATATACTTTATACTATGAAGTCCCGCAATACCAATGAGTCTATCTCCATCGCAGACAGCAAACCATATATCTGGAGGATTCAGTTCATTATAGGATCGGCATATCGCCTTAAAGGTATTTTCACAAAAAGGAAAAATACCACCGATTTTTTCTCTTATACTGCTGTCATCATGCCAACAAAGAAATGCTTCACGGTCATCTTCCCGGATACTACGAAGGCCTATTTGTCCACCTCTAATAAAGTAATTCTCCATCAGTTTTCCAGATAGCTTTTAGACAAGCGTTCATAACAATTCAGGTATAGTGACTTTGCTTCGTCCATTTTGCCTTCGTCCAGTAAGGATACACAAGGCTGAATCATTCCATGGTAAAGATTATTATAAATCACAGCACTCTCTCCAGTTTTTTCTATCTCCTGGATAATCAGGGGTGCTTTGCGGTAATACTCTAACACTTTGCTGCGAAAGTCGTCATCCTCTTGTACAAGCACATCCCGGTATTTACGAAGCGTCTGAAGCTCGGCACAATCATCAGGAAGCCCCTGATGTTCCACACAGGCTGTTGTAATGAAACAACCTGTTCCACCGCCTCCTGAATCCCCCCAGCTTCCGGAACTGTTGCTCCATCCGTTATCAGACCATCTGCCAGAACTGTTATTCCAGCCCTTGTCTATCCAACCTCCAGAGCTGTTATTCCAACCTTTGTCCTGCCAACTGCCGGAACTGTTATTCCAGCCCTTATCCACCCAGCTTCCGGAACTATTATTCCATGCAAAAACAATTCCATTGCCAGTCACTGGAATGCCTTCGGTAGTTACCAGAATTCCATCTTCTCTAAATGAAACCTCCAGTGCTTTCCCTAGCTTCTCTGAAAAAACATTCAACTTATTCACAAGAATACCTCCTATTCGTTTTGCATATTACAAATGGGTTTCAACAACCCTGTTGGTCTATATTTGTACGCCGTTCTCCATGTACCGGCACACCATTGTTTAACCGCACACTTTTCGCAAGGTTCATAAAACGGCCCGCATTCGCTGCTCACTTCGTAATCAACTTGACGTTCATCTGTGTTTGGAGCGATATATGTATCTAATCCATTGGACGCATTGTTAAAATACTTCCAATAATACGGATCCGTCAGACAGAATGGTGTTTCAATAAACGAAATATTACGTTTTTTTACCATCCGCATTTCCAGATAATCAAGCATCTTCTCGACTGGTTCTCTGATATCTTCCATCGTCACAAATAATTCTTTTATATTTTTCCCAGCCCTGCCACTGTAATCCATCGTGCAGAATTGGAAACCAACCTGCGGTGGATAATGTTCTTCCAGATACTGAAAAGTTTCTACCAATGTTGGATGTGAAAGCCGATTAAAAATATGCTTAATTGTAACTGGAATTTCTTCTTCTACCAAATGGTCAAGTCCTGCTAAAGTTTCCAAAAGGCTTCCAGAAACTCCCGTTAATTTGTCATGTATGGCTGGGGTACTCGAATGGATCGCTGTGACGATATCAAACCCGTTTTCCGGGATAATCTGCTTCATTCGCCTCACAAAATCCAGATTCTTACAACGTGTCGCATTTGACAATACCGTAATATGAAATCCTTCACCCACCACAAACTCTAATATTTTCAGAAAATCAGGATGAAGCATCGGCTCCCCACCAGATAACACAATATGTGGTACCGTATCCTGCCTTTTTATCAATGCAACTCTGTCTTTGATCTCATCAAAGCTCAAGCGCTTATGAAGCCGGTCATAGGTTGTCAACGGACAACATAAACATTGATGATTACATTCATACCAAATCGCCAGATAAGAAGTTCCCATATCCACCACCCTTTCCTTTAGCTTATATTCCCATTTAATATTTCTTGAATCAATCGAGGATAAATAGAACGATTCAGAGCACATTCCACCTCGTCAATCTGGCCATCTCTGTTCAGATACCGATTTCTACTGCTACATCCCCCTTGGCAATAGTACCACCATGGGCACTCTTTGCATCGCTCATCTTTCTTCGGTAAAAAAAATTTATTTTGCTGTGCAGCTTTATTCACCATGATTTCAATACTGTCTTTCTCATAGATTGACCCAATTTTCTCCTCTGGAAAATCAATCATCTCACATGGGAAAATATTACCCTTATGATCAAACGAAACCATCTTCCTGCCACCTTGGCAACCATGAGAAATACAACAACTCATATTGCTTCTCTGCAGAAGATTTTTAGCTCTTACCTCAATATTTCCTTCCGAAAAGTTAGCGCCAAGACAGCGATATGCTTGAAGATAGTCCATCAATTCATTTGCAAACCAAAATACATCTTTCTCGTCTAATGCCAACTTCTGTTCAGGGGCATGGTCATTATCTCTCACAAGATTAAACTTCATAGATGTTAGGTGAAGCGTGTAAATAAAATAATCCAGAATCTCCTTCACATATTTATAGTTATGCTTTGTAACAACTATAATTCCACCTATATCTTCACCATAATATTTTTGAAGATTTCGTATACCACGCTCCACAACTTCTGCACTGGGCTTGCCAGATACCATTCGACGTTGGCGGTTATGAAGTTCTGGTGTACCATCCATACTTATTCCAATATGTATTTTCCAGTTAAAAAGCTTTTTTGCAATTTCGTCTGTAATCAGACTGGCATTTGTTTCAATATCAATTGTCACCGACAAACTTGTATGCCGGAAAAAATCTACTACAAATTCGATACGGTCTAACGCCAACAATGGCTCTCCGCCCCACATCTGCAAACCGATTCTTGAAACAGATTCCTTATGGCAGTAGTTCAGAATGTATTGCAGGATTTTCTCCAATACATCAAAAGAAATGGTATCTGTATTGTGAAAATCCCTAAAACAATAGATACAGTCAAAGTTACAGTGTTTCGTTAAATCAATGATAAAATACCGTACTTCAACTTCCTTCTCACATCGAAACATCTGTTTACCAGGAACAGATGCCAAACCATGCTGCACCAATTTGAATTGTAATTCCTCTGATGGCTTCTGCTTACGAATGCTCTCCAGCAATTCATCATCCACAATCATCACACAGCCATTTGCCGAAAGCATAAAATGACACCCATTATCAGAGAAAAGATGACATCCTCCAAAGAAAAAATTTCCTATCCTGTAAGCTTCCAGATATCCTTCTTTCATTCAATCATCCCTTCTCTCAATAATACCTCCAACAAATTCTGTACGCCCAGCTCCGAAAGGAGATACAATAATTCTTCATCGGAAATACCATTTTCCAACTTCAAAACAAATTGTTCCAACAGACTATGGCTGCCCTCTACTAGAATTTGCCGGTCAGTAAGAATATTCACCAGAAACAGCTTGTTTTCCTTTATTATAGTATCTGCATAACTAGCTAAAAAGTTCTTCTTAATCGTATCTACATTATATATGTATTGCTTCATATCATTAATCCCTAAACAGTTTCCGCTTCATCTCTGGTATTTTCAATTCCTTTGGCAACTTATTCTCATACTGGGACAAATCATCTATCATCTTTAACCCTTTATTAAACATATCCTGATTCACACTCGGACATGTGTCAAAAAAGTCTTTCAGTGTGAAAGCTGCCCTTCTTTGACTTTCTGCTGCATCATTGGGATTTAGATAATCATTCAGACGACCATACAAATCTGTAATAGCTCTATCGAAACTTCTTGCTTTCTCAACAAAGTCCATGATTGTATTAAATGCTTCTGACTGTTCCATGTCCTTGCAAATAATCAATGCGTCCCAAACATCGCCTTTATGGACATCAAAGTAAGGAAACTGCACAGAAAATGTGTTATCTATGATCAGGTCTCTTACATGCAACACGCTTTGTGTATCACAAGAATTAACCAAAATAGATTTGGTTGCAATCTTAAATTTGGAAAGCGGAATAAAAAAACCAGTAACAAAGTCCAGACTTATCTGCTGCAGTACCTTCTGTTGATCAATACGAAGCCCTTTTTCAAAAATCTCTTTTGCCACATGATAGGCTTTTCTTCCAAAATACACGCCACACAAGGAAACTACAATACTGAGTATGCCAATTAGGACGCTGATTACCTCATTATTATTTTTCAAAAATGTTTCTAATCCATCTATCGTCCACATATTGACAAACTCCTTTGTATTTTTTTTTGCGTTATCTGTTATGTATTAACTAAATCTTGATCGCATATCTAGTCCCTTTGAAACAGATCACTCATCCAAGCAGCTATTATAACGATTAGCAATGATTGCCTGTGCCAGCTCCTTGAATGCATTCAAATCATTCACCACTCTGCTTCCAAAGAAGGCCGTACCACCTTCCAAAGTCGACTCAGAAAATTTAAGTCTTCTTCTGATTCATAAATGTCATCAGCGAAAATACTATTCTTATGACCACACTCTGTACACTCCCATACATAATGATGGTCATTGGATGTACCTAATTATCAAGTCATTAAGAATTTTTCACACTTTTGCAATTCGCTGCAACAAAGTGCTGATTGTGATTTAAAACTGGCTATTTTACCAATTCTAAATTTTATCTATCTCGCAAATACGTTAAAGTGAATTTATATGTTTATAGAAATTTAATGGTGCCTGACACCAACAATGTCTTAATTCCATTACTTACAACTTGTGCTCTTAAAACTACCTGAGGACTTGAAATTTTTTCGGGAGTATCGCTTTTTTCTAAACATACAACCACCACTCTCAGCACTCTTTAATTTTTTTTTATTATAACATTCAGCATGCGAAAATTCAAGATATGTGATTGTTGAATATTCTTGCCTAAAATGAATTTCTAAATTCCACCGCCCAATAGGGTGATGGAATTTACTCTCGCACAGTAGATATTTACTCTTTCATACAATCATGTTATGGTTATGACTCCTTCTGACAGCAGTAGAAGGAGAATCATTATGAGTAAATATATACC
>OGXA01000116.1_pt1 | contig 65019 bp, 61 predicted proteins | sample 1576171 | NCBI WGS metagenome assembly OGXA01 (sample SAMEA3541587, study PRJEB24748) | human gut metagenome | biome: human gut; feature: human-associated habitat; material: faeces | place: China | collected 2012 | reverse complement strand
GACCGCAGTTCTCATTTACAACGTAAGCATCCGTATCACCGCTTGCTTGTGCAAGTGCCACCATCGGAACAGTAAACTTGTCGCTTACAGCAGACATCAGAACACCGTTTTCGGTTATGCCTGTTGTATCGTTGCCGGGAGCGTTCTCATAAGACTTTGCCTTCGGTGAAACTTCAAAGTCGTACAGTCCTGCAGATTTGCCAGTTTCACGTCCCTCGACAACAACACCATCTCCATTTACAAATTCGATGGTGTAGTTACCTTCAAGGACATCTACAAACTGATAGTAGCCCGCAGTATCGGTTATTGTGCTGTTTACAATATTTCCGGCTTCATTTTTAAGGTTTACAACGATTCCACCAACAGATGGCTCACGAGAAGCATTGGTGCTTGTACGGTTGAATCCATCAAATGCGCCGTTATAGTCGCTTTCCGCCCAAACGTAACCACTGATGCCATGATTGACATACAGAGCCACATTTTGATATTGTACGGTGACAGGTGTAATATTTGTTCCACTCATTGGAGGAACAAAGACACTTGAGATTTGAGCACCGGAGAAACTTGTCCCAACGGATTCTACCGCTCCTGTCGGACGCCCAGCACCACCAACACCAGAACTAATGGCAACAGCTTTGTTCGAAACGGACATTTCTGCATCTACAGGAACGGGAGAAACTCGTGCGTTGGACAGATTCATACCACTTGCGGACATAACCTTAATGGTGTAGTTCATGCGGGGTTTCAATCCTGTAACACTGTAGTTTCCGTTTGCGTCTGTTTTGACTCCGCTAATGGCATTTCCATATACATCCGTGGCGGGAGAAGACGCATCTGTAAGAATTGCGACGTTCACATTCTTCAGTTTGGCTTCTCCGTTATCATAGATACCATTGCGGTTCGCGTCGTCCCAAACCATTCCGCTTAAAGTGCTTGGGACATAAACACCACAGTTTACTGTATTTACATAGTTTTTTTGATAGATAGCGGTAAATACATCAGAACGCCAGTTTGCATTTACATTACTGCTATTTTCGCTTGCAGCATCTTTTAATGTTGGCGTATAAGACCGAATGGTTGACGTTCCGTTTGAAAATTCTATATAGTATTTTGAACTTGGAGCAATATTTCTGAAGGTGTACTTTCCATATTTATCTGTAGTTGTTTTTTGAACAAACGTTCCATTTTCTCGATATAGAGTTACAGTAACACCTTGAAGAATAGCTTCATCGCTGGTCTGGAAAATACCATCACGGTCATTCTCTGCCCATACTGTACCAGCAATAGTTGTTGTTTCATCGACAACCGGTGGAACAATAGAGGCAACTTGTGTACCAATAATATCGCTATCGTACACTTCTTTTTCTTGGCTTATTGGCTGTGTGTTATTATACTCAACAACGACAAGACCATAACCACCGGGATTCGCTGATGTACCACCATACTCGACACCAAATGAGAAGAGGTCATTTCGATTTGGAATTGGGTCTTTGGTAACCTGCAGTCGAACAGGAGCTTGTAGCCAATATGTAGCAACACTCAAACCACCGCCGCAAACAGGAGTGAAATAGCCGGGAAGTTGGTGGTTTATAACGACATCTGCTAATTGCATATCACCGCCACAATCATTAAAATCGTAGCCTGAATACCCTGCACGACGGAACGTATTATTGGGCGCACCATGAACGCCCATATCTCCGGTCTTCCAATCTTGGAAGTTATCATAAGACCAGCTCGGACCAGTGATAATAACACCATTGTTTGGAAGCGTTCCCTCATTACCGTTCCAATACAAGGAAGCGCCACCATAAGAAGCGGAAATGCCAAGCGGGAAGTTCATCGTCGGGTAAGTGTTTCCCTCCCAAACGATATCGTCACTGCCTTCGTGGTGGTATCCTGTGCAGTCGTACATATAGGTAACGGCACCCGGATACTTATCCCAGTTTTCACGAATTGTCTTCTTCAAAAAACGAATTTCATCGTCGCTTGTAAGAATTGGCAAATAACCGGATTGGTTAAGCAATGAGCTATAGCTGTTGGCAACAATATTGTTAATGTTGTCAAATGTTCTAGCGGTGTTTACAACGAAATGATACCAATGGTTATTACCACCATCTTCGGTTTTCCATTGATACCAATCGTCGCCGAGGGTTCCAACGAGTTTCTCGCTTCCACCCCAACTGATTTTTGCGCCACCGGAAACACCATTTTCGTTCAGCGTCAGACTGTCATATGTTCTAAATGTAAGAGTTCTTAAAAATTCTTCCCATTGAGCTTCAGACAAACCATTGGCGCAGTTGAAGTAGAACAAGTGGTTTTTGTTTCCATCATTTGTTGCTTGGATTCCGAGAGCAGCAGCTTTATTACTATCATAGTAGATAGCATCACGGCTGTCGTAGTCTATTCCCTCTTCACCTTCAAATTTCACTTCAAACCCTTTTAGAGTTTTTGGAGTGTAGATGTCCAGATGTGGATACATCCAATCAGAATATGTGTGGTTCTTCGTATTGGAAGCAATGGCACTTACGCTTTGAGTTGTTGTGCTATTGATAGTATTGGTATCCGCATATGTGTTAACACCCATGTGATGCAGGTAAATTGAATAGGTAGTTGTCAAACCTCCCTTTCCACTTTCTGCATCGATTTTGTGTTCACCGGACGAGGTGTAATAGGTTGCACTGGCTACGCATCTGAAATAGTAAGACGTAAAATCTTCTGAATTATAGACACTCAACGGGACATTGGTTATTGTCATCGTTGATTTGATAGCATAGCAGCCAGCATATTCTGCTTTGTAGTATTTACTTCCCGGTTGAAGCTGTCCCAAATCTTCATTCTTGACATTGATTGATGTCGATGCACTGAACTTTGAGTGAGCCGAGTCGTTTGTCCACGCTCTCCAGTTACCATCGAGATAAGTGCTATATTGCCAGCTTGGGTTAATGTTAGTCATAACCTGTGGGTCTGGCTGATAATACACGATGGCAGTATAACCAACAGTATCGGTAGCAATAGCTCCTTTATCACCTGTTGAATTATTGCCAGTCAAAATGACTTCCTGACCGTATTCATCGTTCAGAATCTTATCTGGATGATTTTTACTAACATCTTCAGTTGCAGCTTTCTGCAAATCGATGTTCATTGCAGGGACAATTCCATCCAAACGAATCAGAACACGCCCATCAACGTAGAATGGAGCTTTTTCTGTTTTATCGTAGCGACTATTTCCACCTTGTTCGTACTTCGCATCTGTAATGGCAACGGTTTTTCCGTTGTACTGGATGGAGGTATTTACAAAACCGGAACCACCACCACCATTGTGGGCGTAGTCGCCGCCACCACCGAACCAGCCACCGCCACCAGCGCCGGAACAGGATATGCCATTTGCACCGTAGAAGAATGAGCCGTAGTTACGTGCCTGTCCATCCTCATACAAATATGTGATAGGGTCGGTATGAACCTGAAGACCCGTTGCGGCATCAATGTATTTTGTAGCGGGGTCATAAAGTTCACCAAGGATTGTGTAGTGATAACCGTAACCTGCGCGTGTCTGCGTTGCGCCATATACTTTTGCAGCGGAACGTTCAGCATATGTCAACTTGCGACCATTTGTAGGCGTAGTACCACCAACTGTTGCGTCAAAAGTAAACTTACCGCGTGCAAGACCATCAGCATAATAGCCCGTATTGGTAACTCCGCCGCCTTTAATTCCGCCGCCAGCGCCACCGCCACCAGTAGTTTCGCCAGCACCGCCGCCGCCACCAGCTAACAGGATAACGTGTTTCTTGGCAACCTCTGCCGCAGCATCATTTTGTTTCTTCTCGGCATCTGAGTAATCGTGAGCAGCTTCTCCTGCTTTGTCCATCGTCCAATTGTCAATGGTTACGTAGGTTGCACCGCCGCCACGTCCAAATACGTGGTACTTTTCTCGCTGACCGAGTTCTTCAAGTGGAATCCAAGAACGGTCCCATGTTGTTTGACCGCCGCCACCGCCAAAGGTTCTCTCGGTAGACCACTTACCACCAGCCTGACCAAGATACATATAGATGGTTTGACCTTTTTCGAGGTGGATTTTTCCCTCGGACATACCACCACGTCCGGGGTTGCCGTAACCATCATATTTGTTCAGACCTGTACCACCGTTTGCACCATACGCTGTGATGACATAATCTCCTGTATATGGAGCGGTAAATGTCTGAGTAAGACCGTGCTTACTTGTAAATTCGAGCCCCTCGAACACCAAATCTTGTTGTGTGTAATTTGGATAATCCTTTGGGTCAAGAGATATAGTTGCAATGCCGTCATTTTCGGAAGCACTGTTATACGCATCTGCGTTATCAACGAGGTCCGCATCTACATCTTCGTTTGATTCATAAACAGCGGTCAATGTATAGGCATCGACACCATCCTCGAATGTCAAAGTATCCGTGTCTTCGTTATACGAGCCATTAGATACATCCCATCTTACAAAGTGGGCATTTTCATCCAAAGATAGTGCATCTGGCACAACGACAGAACCCTTATCCGTTATATGTACGGTAAGAGTGTCATCGCTATCCTCGTAACTGAACCCGCTATCGGTATCTCCGTCAAGACCAAGCGCTGTAAGAGTCGCTTCATCACCATCGGCGTGAGCCGCGAGCGTATCTTCGTTGGCTGTATCCAGCCAGAGGTCTTCAAACTTACCACCGTTACGATTGATGGTCAGCGTTACAGACTCATGTGGTGTAGCTTCTTCTACATTGCTCGTATCGTCAGCAGTAGATGCGGTATCTTGCTGCTCACCAGTTTCCTCTGAATCCGATGCTGTATCCCCAGAGTCAGAATCATCAGAATCAGCACCATCAGTATCGGATGCTGTTGAATCTGTTTCAGCTTCGGATGTTGCCTCTGATTCCGCAGAAGATGGTACTTCTTCTGTAGAACTCGACGAATCGGATGTCTGTGTATTGTCATCAGTTGATGACGCATCCGAAGATGCTGCGGTATCGTTACTGGTTTCATTATCAGTAACGTCCACTGCTTCGCCCGGATTTACTTGAGCATCGGGATTCTCTGTTGCTGTAGATATTGTTGACGATGTATCGTCGTTTGCATACGTCAATACTGGCGCAGCACATTGTGCCGCCATTACGCCTGCAATTACAGCACTCGCTATCCGATGCCACGTTTTCTTTCGCATTGCGTTTTCCCCTTTCATCTAGCGATTCTTTGAAATTTGTCTTCACAAATTTAAGTGCATTATACCTACTTGTGGTCGGCTTTATGCAAAACAAAAAAGTACAGTCTGAAAAATCAAACTGTACTTTCTGGTTTTGCTGCACCCCGTGCGGGGGGCGACCCGGAAACGCCCATCGCCCTTGCGGGCTTACCTTGCCATTTCAATCTAATGCACCCCGTGCGGGGTGCGACGCATAGACAGGATGGTAACAATCCATACATTTCAATCTAATGCACCCCGTGCGGGGTGCGACTTACGCTCTTCCAATTCCTCAACCAGACGGTTGAATTTCAATCTAATGCACCCCGTGCGGGGTGCGACCCAGCGCGCTATGTATACGTCACCGACTGGACAAAATTTCAATCTAATGCACCCCGTGCGGGGTGCGACAGCAAAACTATACAATTTAAGCGCATCTTGGTAGCACGTAGGATGTACAGTTTTGCTAATTATGTGCTTCACACATTAAAGCACTTACCTACTTACTGCATTGGAACCACCCTCCAACTACTGATTTTTGGTGCGAAGCTCCCAGCAATTTTATGTTAGCTTAAGGTTCGCACTATTTTGATAACTTTATTATAGCATATACTGTATTATTCTGCATCCGCTTTAAGACAATAAAGGAGCCGCCCACCGAACGGTGAACAGCTCCTTTAGTTGGATGGATATTTATTATTTTTGGTGGGATTTGGTTAACATAGCCGATTTTCACAGCGCTTTGATTTGCTTTCCACCTGTGACTGTAGGAAGAGGTTCATCCGTAACATGTAAAACGATACTATCTCTTCCGTCACACGCGTAACGGATAGTCTTTAAGATTTCATAAGACAATTTACTATTATAAGCAAGTTCAGAATTTGAAATACCAAAGTTCCCGTTCCAACCGACACCGAGCTTTTTCAGTTGAGGAATAAGTAAATCTCGTGCTTCTTGCACACCGACACCATACCATCTCGCATCATGATTTGCCCGCAAATGTATTTCATCGTCACCCGAAATGTCAAGTTCTTCATAGATGATGCTGAATTGTCCCATCAGGATACGAGAGTATACATCCAGAGCATCGACAAGGGTTTTCCAAGAAGATGCATCCATAGTAACTCTGTATTTGTATTGCGTATTACGTTCATGTTCCTGAATTTCTTCATGGTTCTGATGAATATTTGAAAGGATGTCCATGAGTTTATCGTGTGTTTTCTTAACGGGAGCGGTTACATTGATGGTTGTTAAAATAGCACATGCATTTTTTATATCATCTGCTCTTGCACCATAGCTCTCCCCCACTTCTTTGCAAATGGAAGAAAAGTCGTTGTTGTAAAACTGAATCATAATCGCCAAAGCGTGTGAAACGCAGAAAAATTGTTTAACTGTAAAATCAATGAACATTCTATTCCTCGCTTTATGTGTTTGTTATGTCTGTTTTGTTTGATTGTACTTTTTCGAAAGACCACGTTTTTGTATCTACAATGCAGAAGTTTTGTGAACCGTATGGAGTACCGTCTTTGTACGTAGAGAACGTATCACATGACAATACTCCACCCACACGTATTACGTCTTTGACTGGCGTGTGACCAACAACCTGTAGATACTTCCCTCCGCGAAAAAGTCTTGTCACATCATCGTCTGGAGCTAATTGAGGTCTGTACCAAATGGGCGATGCACTATCCCACATAAGGACACTACCCATATTATTGATTTCTTTGATGGTGCGACCAATCGCCTTTTGACTGCTTTGCGTTACCCAACGATGTACGTAGAAGTTTGAGAGACCACCATGCATAAACAGCGTTTTGTCGATTCTGTGGATATATGCAAGCTTAGTTTGCGATGGAAGAACCTCTTTCAGCTCCTCTATCTTTTGACATACCAAATCTCGAAGTTCTGGATTGTATCCTGTTTCTGGCTTCCCCCATACATAACTCAAGTCATGGTTTCCATAGCACCATAATGTGTCTGGAAATTCTTTTGCAAAAGCGATTGCTGCATCATATGTTTCAGCATAAAGTTTCGGCTCGAATTTACCGAAGTCATCTGGGATATCCATCAAGCAAACAGCATCATCCGCTTTTTTACTACGCATGATAGATGCTGCTTCTTCAAACATCCAAGGCTTTAAATGACAGTCTGGGATTACTAGAATTTGCATGGTCGTTCACCTCTTTCCTATATTTTGGTATCTGCAAAATTAGGTGATTTTCTATTCCATCTTTCTTTTATTATAGCACATATTGGATAATCTCTCAAACCTTTTTATCCAATTGTTTTACGCATTATTAACGCTACGACGTATACTTTCTGCTACAGATTGGATAAATGCTGTACCTGACGATGATGTATTAACCAATTTAATCATAGTTGCATATTATCGAGAAACATATCAACAAAAGCCGCCCACCCAAAGGTAGACGGCTTATCATTATGCTACAACCAGAAGCTGCGGAGCAACTTTTTTTACAACCTCCTCTAATCTTTTGACGTATGCTTGGTATTTCAGACTTTGCTCAACATTTATTTCAATCTAATGCACCCCGTGCGGGGTGCATGTGTGTCCGAGCGGCTTAAGATTTCAATCATTTCAATCTAATGCACCCCATGCGGGGTGCGATATCTTCTCTTTGTCCGTCCTACTCAAGCCCTTATGTTTCAATCTAATGCACCCCATGCGGGGTGCGATGCGCTTGGCCTTTGGTGGACACTCGTACATATCCGTGTTTCAATCTAATGCACCCCATGCGGGGTGCGATGGCAAAACTATACAATCTAAATATGCCTTAGTAGCACATAGGATGTACAGTTTTGCTAATTAGGTGCTTTACACATTAAAACACCCACATACTTACTGCATTGGAATCACCCTCTAACTATTGATTCTTTGGTGCGAAGCTTCCAGTGATTTTGTGTTCACTTGAGGTTCGCACCGATTTGATGACTTTATTATAGCATATACTGTATTGTTCTGCATCCGCTTTGAAGCAATAAAAATTATGCCGCATTTCAAATAATACTGAATTTCAATTCAGTGAAAATAATTTCAACATTATTTTCACATTTTTTATTTAAACAAAAAACCTACGCTAGATACAGCGTAGGCTCTTTTGGCGCTTGCTGAAGGATTCGAACCTTCGGATAGTTTCCTATCGTTGGTTTTCTGGACCAATTCCATCGACCACTCGGACAAGCAAGCATATGGCGCAGAGAGCGAGATTTGAACTCGCAAGCGAGGAGTGATTTGGCACCTGCTACAATTATGGTTAAATTGATAGTAAGTGCTGTTTTGCCTCGTGACTGGGTAGCAACCAGTTGCCATACCGTTAGGCGACCTCTGCATGTAAACACCCTATGCAGGGTGCTGTGGTGACCCCTAGCAGACTTGAACTGCTGACTCCAGCTTGAGAGGCTGGCGACTTAGACCAACTTGTCGAAGGGGCCTTATGGTGTGCCGGGTAGGATTCGAACCTACGAACCGAAACGGAGCGGTTTTACAGACCGTTTGCTTTGACCGCTTGCATACCGGCACATATAAGGAGGCATTAAGCCTCGTGGTGCTCCCGGCTGGAATCGAACCAGCGACACATAGGGCTTCAACCTACTGCTCTACCAACTGAGCTACAGAAGCAGATGGTGACCGAAATGGGGCTTGAACCCATACTCTCAAGCTTGAAGGGCTTGCGACTTAACCAATTCGTCTATTCGGCCATATAGCCGCAATCCTGCGGCGAGGGTTTATGCGATGACAAGGATGTCATCAATCTTCGTATCGAGCATCGCGGCGAGAATCACAAGGTTGTCGATGGTAGGAAGTGCAGTCCCTGCCTGCCATTTGGCTACCGCCTGCGTGGATACGCCGAGCGTGTCTGCCACATCCTTGACCTTGATGCCTGCCGCTTTTCGCAGTGCCTTGATGTTGGCACCTGTCTGCTGGATATCGATTATTGGAACGTTCATTTTCTTGCTGCCTTTCTGTACTACAGGCAACAAAAAAACGCTGCCTGCCGAAATGACTCGACAAGCAGCGTGTGAAAATGCAGTTATCGTTTAGAGACGCACCGCATCTGTACATGGTCTGTTTTTTGCTTGTCGATTGGTATAGGAAACAAAGCTGGATTCGTAGGACTCGAATTCAGATTCATAACTATACTCACCAAACGACATAGCGCGAACATTGTGCAGCATTTTCGGTTGTCTCCTTTCGTTTCGTTCTGATTACATTATACCACGTTTATATGGTAGGTCAATCAACTTGTGGTTTACTTTTTTGGAAGTGGGCGTATCCGTTTCGTTTTCTTCTTTATAGCTGTTATTGTTAAAGTTGAATTTTTGCCGTTTTATTTCTGGCGCATCCATTTGGCGGTATCGGGGATATACACCGCATCTACACCCTCTGGCTTTGGATTGGACGGGTTCTCCCTGCTGCCGACAGGAAGATTCTGGCTTTTAAGTGCGTACTTGTTACGGTAGCCAGCGCCTTCGTGTAGAATGCGGTCCGAGCCTAGTATGTGCTTACTCATTTGTGACTCCTTATTGCACTTGTGACAAAATATGGACCTGTACCTTTTTGACATTCTTTCCATAGCTAAATATGCCCAGAGAGACTCGAACTCTCAATAATATAACTCTATTATAACATACGTTGTATCTCTCTGCATCCGCTTTAAGGCAATAAAAAACCGCCCACCAAGAGGTGGACGGCGTTTTGCTTAATATCTGTTATAGAGTGTTGCTTCCCTTTTTGGCATCAATAAAATCAATTTGCATTTGCTTATATGCATCATCTCGTATCTTTGTTAGGATGCTTCCGTATTCTCCAATGATACTGTCATCCGCAATCAGCCTCTTGTTTCCTGTTTCAAAGAGTTTCTCGTACAGCCCAGCACAAGCTGCAGCCGTGATGATATCCTCGATTTTTTTGCGGCGAGCCGGGATGTTTTTCCAAACAGGACTCGTTTTGATTTTTTCTTTCCGGATATAAGAGAGAATATTGGATGCTTTCCACGTATTGCAGCCAACTTTGTTCAACTTATCGCTATATTTGTAGCAGATAATAGCGGCAAAAATGCTTGAATATTCGATTCCAGCAAATGTAAAGGTGAACGGAGTGCGAATATTCATCCAAGGTGCATCCTGCGTGACTTTTTGCGTATTTAGAGACTTGCGCTCTCTTTCGATGCTGTTGAGCATATCCACAAAAGCATCGTTTTTGTTGACAATTTTTGTGATTTGCCCTTCCAAACTGTAATCATCGCAACTGCGCAAATAGTCGTAGTTGTCGTCGTGGTCGTGAATGAAGACATTACCGATTTCTTCGTGCATAGACTCAAAGATGATGTTTTTTGCTGCCTGCTCTATATGTTCGCACTTTTGTTCTGAAAGGAACGTGTTAATAAGGTCAACTATCTTTGCTACCACTTTCGTCCCAGCTTCGCCCTGACGCGAACCAACGGTAGCATTTAGACGAGCAACGGTATCACGGTTCCAACGTACTGTCTGGTCCATATCAATGATTGTGTCGTCCGGCATGATTTTGATTTCGTTGTAATTATTGATTTCTTTTACAACGTCCTTAATTTTTCGTTTGATGTTTTCTGTTAGCATATTTTTCCTTTCTGCCCACTTGTGGACCGTGTTATAAATTTTCGTCTTTTGTAACGGTTTGCATCACACAAACAAAAAAGCAGCCTTTACGATTTTTCATAAAGACTGCTTTTGATGCAGGATATCTTAACACATATTGATTTATTTTGTTCGTGCTAGGATATTATACCTACACCAGCTACACCCCGTGCGGGGTGCAACTGCTACCGTTGGTTCGCGTCAGGCAGATTTCAATCAACGCACCCCGTGCGGGGTGCAACCTGTGTCAGATTGGTGGCACTTGACTGTTGCTGCATTTCAATCAACGCACCCCGTGCGGGGTGCAACGAAAATGCCATTTCAACAATCTACATTGCACCATTTCAATCTAATGCACCCCGTGCGGGGCGCAACGGGGTCAAGTAGACAGTTTGCCTCGTCAATGATAACATTTCAATCTAATGCGCCCCGTGCGGGGCGCAACAGGTGCAATCCGTTTATATTTCATTCTTGCGAATATTTCAATCTAATGCGCCCCGTGCGGGGCGCAACGGCCATTCAATCCGGCAGCAACGAAGCGTTTTTTATTTCAATCTAATGCGCCCCGTGCGGGGCGCAACAGCAAAACTATACAATCCAAGCGTATCTTAGTAGCACGTAGAATGTACAGTTTTGCCAATTATGTGCTTCACATATTAAAGCACTTACCTACTTACTGCATTGGAATCACCCTCAAACCATTGATTTTTGGTGCGAAGCTCCCAGTGATTTTATGTTCACTTAAGGTTCGCACCACTTCGATAACTCTATTATAGCATATACTGTGTTACTCTGCATCCGCTTTAAGGCAATAAAAAAGAGCCGCCCACCAAACGGTGAGCGGCTCTTTAATAATTATTGGATGTGCGTTATATACGTAACATCGTTATATATGTGTTTTCACCTCGCCATCAAAAGAGGATTCTCCCAAAGAACTTTTTTCCCACTTTCAATGCGAGAAATGGTGGCAATAGGGATGTCACCTCTGAACCTGTGCCCATGGTAGTTATCACACAGGAATTTATCCACATCGTCTGCCAGCTTGCGTGGTGCAATGTAGATTGTTGAAATGGCATTTTCTTTAACCGTGGAGAACAATATGATGTTGGCTACAGGATACAATGCCTGAATCGATTTTCCACCGGCCTCAATGACAATGCGAACATTCTTGCGTTCTCTGATTGCATCAAAGAGCTCTTTGTATACATGCTCCCAACAATGCGGATTATCGTTGAACTGCTTGCGATACTGTGCAACCAGATGCTGCAATACGATACAATGCTTCCCCTTTCCTGTGCTGAAAGGATGCTCCTTATCACTGCTGTCGAGAATCTCAACTACTCGTTTTGCCCAACCGGAAGGATTGGCAAGATATTCAACAGTGGCAGTATCGTCGATTGCTTTCAAGAACTCGCAGAAGCTATCCACGGCTTTTTCGCTTGCGTTATTGAAGACATATTCTTCCTTCGCTTTTTCATACGCAATAGCCTGCAGAGTTTTATCGTTGTAGTCTTCTGCGGTGATTGGCGTTGTGCTTTCCATGTAATTCTGCAAAGCTTTTGCCATATCGTTCGTTACGAAGTGGGAAACGGTTTTCGTTAAATCGGGAGCAAACAAAGTCTGGAATGTGTACGTTTCACAATACGTCTTTTCATAGTCTACAATGTAAGCCATGAATTCCAGATTCTGCGTTCTGTCAAAATGGCGGTCACTCATCGAACTGTTGTAAGTCGGATAAGACTGACCAAACAGTGCTTCAACATGATGTTCTCTATCAGCAAAACCATCAGCCAAACGAACACGAACGAAGCGATAGTAGCTCCTGTATCCGTTGGCGTTCACGACATAACCATCCAGCGATAAGTAGGTGGAAAAGTAAGCGGGGTTGCGGAGATATTCAAAGAATGTTTTTTCATCAATTGTGTTTACGTGCATAATGCTTTCACCTCTTTTTGTTTAATGGATAATTTCGTGTTTCTGTACATCGGCATCAATTTTCAGAATGTCGCTGTATGCATCGTAGTCACGGTCTTCATTTTTTACAATTTCATTTGGAGCGAACCCTTGGTGTTCAATTTTAATGCGCCAAATTCCGTTGTCGCCATACGAAACAAACGCAACCGTACCATCAAAGAAGTGAAGGCGTACACCTTTACAATCGTAACAGTCGATTTCGTCGTCTTCGTATTCTGTGTTTTCGATTTCGACGAGGTCGTCGCTGAGTCCGTAAACACAGATGCAGTTTTCCGGGTCGATAACAGGCTTAAACTCGCTTATGTCAGGCTTCTTTCCGTTTGTCGGCAAGTTGTTTTTTGTGTTGTTGATGGTTTCATCAACAGCATCGAGCTGGTCTTTCGTTACTGCTCTTTTTCGCAATTCAAAGTTTTCGCTCGTCATCGGCTCAAAATGAACCTTCGAAGAGTTCCAAAGCACGCGAGGAGATTCATCCCCATCCTTACGAACACCGTCAACGATTTCAACGAGCGGCTCTTCGGATTCGATACCATCTTCGCCACCGTAGAGGTAGCCTCTTACAGTATCATCCGTCGCATTTTTTAGCTCGATTCGAAACCAAGAACAAGGACGGTCTGTCTTAGGATTATATGTATTAACGTCAATGCCGGGATACGAATCTTTTGCTCCGTCATACGCGGGAAGTTCAGCAATTGCGCTATCGCCTCCTAGAGAGGTTGATACAGCCACTTTGGATGGAGCATTGTGATAGGGCCAGAACTGCTTAACGATTTCATCAAACGGAATAGGAACTTTTACTTCTTTACCGTTTTCATAACCAATCAGATTAAATTCCATATAGCGTTTCTCCTTGTATTTTGTTTGCTCATTCTTCAAGAAGCAGAGATATATTTCTGATTTGCAAGCTCAAACGAAAGTTGGTCGTTGAGACTGAGCGGGAGATGGTGAGATTCACTTTGCCTTCACCTCGGCCTCGTACGCTTCCACAGCGGCGTAATACTCGCTCAGCTTGATTTCTGTGGCGTAGTCAGGAATCGTGCCCTTGTCAGAGTAGAATTCGGAACAATAGTAACCATAGACATTGCCGTTTCCATCATCCCAGAGACTTGTGCGCAGATGCCCAACACCCGGAAAATCCATCCACCAAAAACGAGAGGCTTCGTATTTTTTGAGGTCAACTTTGGAAATGACCTCCTCGTGCCAGCACTGATTTTCGGTGGATTTTGCTTTGAACATGGAAAAGCCACTGCTGTTCTTGTTTTTAAGAAGCTGGCTGCGGAACTTTTCTTCTGTTTCAGGAGAAAGTTCGACTTCCAAACGCTTGCCAAGCATGATGCTATTGTTTCCTTCGCCGGGAAAATGAGCGTTAAGGAAAGCAGAAGCGAGTTCTGCAAACCGCTTTTTCTCAGCCTTCTGGATGAAATGGTTAGCATACAGCTCCGAGTCGGGGTTTACGGTAAATGCAATTTCCTTCATAGTTTTTACTCCTCAATACCCAAAATCCGACGCTCCTCAGGAGAAAGCTTTTTCAGGATTTTTTGCCGTTTTTCCTCTTCGGTCTCTTCTTCGGTAGAGATGTTTACACTGCTAAAGAAGCGCCCTTTACGAACATAGACGGGACGGTCTTTAAGCACCTCTTTGAAAGCTGCAACGATACCCTCGTTGTCCATGTCCCAAGTGTTCGACCCGATATCGAAAGAAATTTCTACGGATTTGCGCTTGGGCGTCAAATCGAGAGCACGCGGGTCAATGGGACGAAAACACAAGGAATAATAGCACCGGTCTGCCAATGCCAGAGCAATCTTATCAATGTAACCCTCATAGATACCGAGTCTACTGACAGACTTACCTTCGCAGTCGCCTTCCGTAGTAACTTCCCAGAATCCGTAGGCTTTCTTGTAAGATTCAGCAAGCTTTTTTGTCATCGTGAGTAACCTCCTTGTTATTGATTTTCTTGACAAACGGGAGCTTCGTTCCCTTAATGTCATCACAGAAATTCATGATAGTCTCGATGAAGCTCAAGAAGTTCGTCTTGTTCACAAGGCAAGGGCTGTTTTTATAAAGTTGCCATACCTTGTCCTTGATGGCTTCCCAAGGCACACCGTTCTGGAAAATGATACCATCGAAGGTGACGGTTCCGTTCTGCCCAAAGAGCTCCACGGTATCGCCAACCTTCAGAGCGGTGGCATTCTCGTCAAAGTAACCGGTGCGTTCACCGGTAATGGGATGTTTGATGGTCATGTGTTTATTCTCCCTTCCCAAGTTTGTCGGCACACAGCAAGTCGTTTGCCACTTTATCCATTACTTCTTCGACAGCACAGTTAGGAAGATGTCCAACCTTTTTAGCCATTGTTATTAACCCCCTTACGGATAAGGTTGCGCACTGCATCAGAGTACGCAATCTCATTGAATCTCTTGCGGACTGCAGAAAGGTTATTTTCAACAGGCTTTTCATCTTCAAAGAATGGGATAAACACGCCGAGTTCCGGACCTTCCGGGTCTGTATGAATTCCCAGAACGACCTCGCAATTCGGGTCAATCTTCTTGAACTCCGCGAGCATGTCATTAGAGAAATCCTTTAGATTCAAGGCAAACTGCTCGGTTGCGTCTTGTGCCTTCTGACTTTGTTCGTCAATTTTTAGTACATCTGCAACAAATTGGTACGGATAGAGTGCCAAGAGAAGGATGCCGCTCTTATTACATATGCTGGCGGCATACTCATTTGTCTCATTGCGTTCGCACTCCAGATTGGCATAGATGCTTTGAATGTGAAGAGGCAGTTCATCCTCTTTGTGCAGCATAATGCCAATATCACCGGGGAGATTTACTTCTCCGCAGGCATTGCACCAATAGAACATCACATCTTCACCATCTTTGTAGAGTTTCGACATGTCGATGACATTGCTTTCAGGGAAAAGATACTTCTTATCGTTTTCCTCCTTGCCAAGCTCGTTGCCACGAAGCAAGTCGTTTGCCACTGCTACGGTATCACAGGTGTAGTAGCGTCCGCAGGTGTGTTCGCACTGAGTCAATGTGGTGAAGCAACCGCTGATGCAGCCCATGAGGACATCCTTATTGCCGTTCTCGTCTGTGAAAATGCCGCCGGTAGCGGTGATGCTTTTGACATAGGGCAAGCACGGCTCATCCGTATCATCGCTCAAGTTCCAGACAATTTCCCAAAAGCTGATGAAGTTGTCATTGTACAAGAAAGAAGGACGGTTTCCGTTTTCTTTTCGAACCAGTTCTTCAAGGGCATCCCAAGGAACATATTCCTGAAAAAGAATTCCGAATGCGCCACATGAGAAAACGATTTTTCCAATATTGTTGCAGATACGGATGTAATCACCTACATGAAGTTCGTGACCCTCAGCGTCGGTAAAGCCTGTGTTGAAGCCTTTTTCTGCCATTTCATTTGCGTTAGTCATTTTAATACACTCCTTTTTAGAATTGGGTATTTAACTCGCACGAAGATGCAAATGCTTAATCGCCCTCGTGAAAAAAAGTATGCGTGAATTCTGGATACCCGGCAAATACCTTCTCAACGACTTTAGGCAAGTCTTGGACATCGTCCAGAACGAGCCGTCCTTGGGTGTCTCGGTACGGTGCTGTGGCTGCGGTTTCCTCTGCAAAATATGCGTCGAACGCTTCTTCACTATCGAATTCCGGCATTAACGAAATTTCTCGATTTCGGTCCTTCATGCGGCTTTTCTCCTTGCGTTTCAAATTTCAACGTAATAATAACCCGTCAGGCTATCGCTTTCACCAGATTCAATGTCGTCCTTCGGGTCGAAGTAGCCAGTCGTTGCTACATAACCCATACCATCAAACATATCAGCGACATGATTGATGATAGCTTCGTCCTTTGAAACAATCGTATCGCTGATATAGTCGATTTTACCGTTAGAGTTTTCTGTCAAACGAGTTGCGAAGCCATGATAGCTGAAACTGTCATAGTATTGTTTTTCCGTTACGGCAAACCATTTATACTGTGCGTCCTTATAGTTCCCGTCCGCATCTTGGATGTTTACGAGGCGATTGTCAACATAAAGGGTTCGAGGAGAGTCATCGCTGAAACCACGAAAACCATCAACAATACGAACAAGCCATTCGTCAGTTTCGGTTTCTGTGTTGCCTGCATACATTTTTCCCACAACAAACGGAGAATCGAGGTTTGGCGTTTCAAGCTCAAACCATCGAGCGTTCTTGCCGATTTTTTCATTTCTACTTTCGAGGCTGATACACGGGAAATAGCCTTTCTCTTCCGGCATGATGTTCATTTCCGCATAAATTTCCTCGTCACAAGTGCTGGTTGACATTTCGACGCTGATTGGGCTGTGCTGTTCATCCCAGAACTTTTCAATAAGTTCCTCCAAAGGAATTTCTCTTTTCTTGCCGTTGCATCCTTTGAGTGTAATTTTCATTTGTGTTCCTTTCTACCCGTTTACGGGTCTTGTTATAAATTTCCGTCTTTTGGAACGGTTTGCATCACACAAACAAAAAAAGCAGCCTTTACGATTTCTCATAAAGACTGCTTTTTCTTCTGCAGATTATCTTAAAGTATGTTTTTTTACAGTGTTTGTGCTTGGTTATTATACCTACATTTTCTGATGTCCACTTATTTTCGTCCCATCAGCAAAGAAAATACTATCTTTTAGATTTTTGCCTCCTACAAATCTCCCTTGCCCATCCAGAGTGTAAGATACTTTTACTGGATGACCCTTGTAACGCATTGAGAAACCGTTGCCCAATGTACCGTTAACGCCAAATTCAATCGTATAGTTCTTTTGCTCTTGTGCTCCGGCTTTTGAACTAAAGCACCATCCAATGATACCGAGAACAACTGATGCAATTAGGCTTGATGTAGCATTATATGCACCATACCTTACAAATGAAACGAATTCGTAGACGGAGAGTGTATACATGGCAATGACCCAATAGTAAGCGAATGCATCGGAAGCGTTTCGTTTAAATGTCATCGGACCGGATTGATATTTTGGCTGCTGCTGTTGTGTTGTATTCATCGTTTTGCCCTTTCAAATGATTTTTAACATTATACCTATACGCAGACATTAGCTTTCTCAAATTACACCTTGCAAATTTAGCTAATGTAGCATATAATAGAATTAGCTAAAAGGAGGCGCGAGTTATGATTACTGCTACCGCAACTGCAACCGATATGCAAAACAACTTCGGAAGATATCTAAACCTTGTTATGTCTGGACAGGAAATCGTTGTAACCAAAAACGGGCGTGAAGTAGGTCGGTTTATTCCAAAAGACGCAGCGGTTTCTTATCTTACAGACTCTCTTACCGGGATTCTCAAAGAAAACTACGACCTTGATACCGTGAAAGAAGAAAGGCTGAAAGAAAAATATGGTATTGCTGATTGATGCCAATATTGTGCTGGATGTCTTACAAAATCGAGAAGGCTTTGTTAAGGAATCGGCGATGATTTGGAAGCTCTGTGAGACAGAACAAGCAAAAGGCTATATTTCCACACTATCTTTTGCGAACATCATGTATATCCTTCGAAAAGAGCTTACTCCGGATAAAATCGAAGAAGTATACCACAAGTTATGCCTCATTTTTGAGTTCGCAGATTTCAACAGTTCGATTCTTGCAAAGGCTGTAGAGATGAACTGGAAAGATTTTGAAGACGCTGTTCAGAGCGCTACGGCAGAACAGATACACGCGGATTATATCGTGACCAGAAACGTTCGTGACTTCACGAGAAGCAAAGTAGTGGCATTTACACCGACAGAACTTTTGATGCGAATTTAACAAAAAGAGCGGCTCTTTCGAGCCGCTCTTTTTTATGTGGTTTTGACGCTTTTCACGCTTTCCAGCCATGTATTTGCTTCATTTGTGTCGAAAAAGACTTTTGCAAATCCAATTTTACTTACTGTATTATAGAATCGCATCAGTTTATCTTCTGTACTGAAGTGTTCTAATCGTGCAATAGATTTATCTTTACTCAAAAAACCACAAATATATACCGCTTTTTTTCTTGTATTACAAGAGTTTATCCATTGTTCCGCATCGGCTTTATTGTTAAAAGTTTTCATTTCCGCATTTGAGAAACCGAGCATACCGATTCTTGCCTGAACTTCATCCGTGTAAACACCATCGCGACATACACCACGACTACTTGTTATCCCTGTTCCTCGCACGGCGTAGTAGCAAGCCGTACTTTGATTATCGTTAATAGTATTCTGCTCTTGTTGTACCGAGGCATTTGTCGCTTTAGGTTGATACAGTTCCTTGAAGTTTTCAATGGTTTTCTCTTCATGGTCCCACTTGGAAGCAACAAAATCGTTTGGAAGACTCCAATCATGGTCACTTATAGTTCCGATAACTCCGCTTGCATACGCTTTTGTCCATCTACCTACATGGCGGAAATCTTTGTTTTCCAAAAAGCGAATCTGCTTCGGGGTAGCCATACCTGAATCCCAGCGCTTCATCAACTCTTTTAGAATCAGATTTGCAAGACCTGCACTCTCGATACTGTTTGCATCAACACCATATCCTTCAATGGCATCTTTCGCCTTTTGTGAAGGAACTTTTGTTTCCCATCCAAAGGTTGGTTTGTAATCACGTATAGCAGTTGATTCGATACTGAACATATATTGAAATGGGTCAACCAGCCCTTTTCGTTTTTGACGTTGTTCAGCGAGGCGTTTCCGTACGGTTTCTTCCTGCTCCTCAATTCGGCGCATCAGTTGCCGCTTTTCGTTTTCCATCTCCTTTTGAGCTTCTTGGATTGCCTGAATCAAATCTGTTCCATCCGGTCCGCTGCAACCAGTTGCTGCATAATCAGCAAGTTTTTTTGTTGTACGGGCAGCAATTTCTGCATCCTCACAGAAAATATCAGATGGATGACAGAGTGAATGTTTTCCGGACAACCAAAGATAATCTAAAATGAGGAGATTATCCTTTCCTTTGCACAGCCGTGTACCTCTACCCACAATTTGAGCATAAAGACTTCTACTCTTTGTTGGACGCAAACAGATAATGCAGTCTACGCTTGGACAATCCCAGCCTTCCGTCAAAAGCATGGCATTGGTCATTGCATCGTATTTGCCGTTTTCAAAGTCCTTAAGTATCTTTTCCCGGTCTTTTGAGGAACCATTCACCTCGATTGTGTCGATTCCCCTATTCTTTAACAGCCCATTCAGGCGCTGGCTGATGCGAACCAGAGGCGTAAAAATAACAGTTTTCCGCCCTTTGCACTCTTTAACAATCGAATCTGCGATAGCTTCCAAATACAAATCCAAGGCTTGACCCAACTCATTTGGGTTAAAGTCACCTGCAAGTGTATGAACCTTACTGATATCGACTTTCAAAGGGATTGTTTTGGTTCGTATCTTACATAGGTAACCATCGTTTATGGCTTCCGGCAGTTTGTATTCAAACGCCAAGCTATCAAAGACATCTGATAGAGATTTCATATCTGCTCTATCTGGTGTTGCAGTAACACCTAATACCTTTGCCGGATTGAAATATTCAAGGATGTTTTTGTAGCTGTCTGCTGCACTATGGTGTGCTTCATCAATAATGATGGTTCCAAAATAATCTTTTGAAAACTTTTCTAACCGACTCTTTTGGCGAAGCGTCTGAACACTTCCTACCACAACATCTAATCCTGAACCAATAGATGTGTTGGCAGCTTTCTCAAGAGCTGATTCCATCCCGGAAGATGCTTTGAGTTTATCTGCTGCTTGTTTGAGAAGCTCTTCACGGTGTGCAAGAATAAGAACCTTTTCGCCTTTTGCTACTTGGTCTTTTACGATTTGAGAAAAGACGATGGTTTTGCCAGTACCTGTCGGCATAACGACAAGAGTGTTTTTATTTCCACTGTCCCATTCTTTATGCACTGCCTTAACAGCATTTAACTGATATGGGCGTAGAGCCATTGTTGATTGTGATGATTTTGAGTCGGTTTTCATGATGATTTTTACCTTGCATTTTGCGAATTTTCGTATATGCAATATTATACCAATACACTCTACCCACTATTAACTCATTGCATCTGCCTATAGTATTCTGGTTGTCCGTCGTACAGTGTTTTTTCTTGCAAATTGTCGATTAAGCGGACTTTTGCCTTCATGTATGAGAGAATATCTTTGTTTTGTTCTGGATGCCATTCTGATGTGAACCCTCCCACGACTAAAGTCGCTGGCTTCCCTTCTTTTATGGAAAGGGACTTACTAACGGAATGGTACAGCAATCCCTCAGCAAACCTGTCCTGAAGGACAAATTCACCGCAAGAAAGCTAATTGTCACAGTTAGCCTACATCTTACGCTGCTCGTAGACCAAGCTTCTTGTATTCTGGGTACAAGTTTTTAAGCGTTGCAAGTGTGGTTTGGGTTCTAAACTCCGCTCCCGGAACTTTAGCCGTGAGTTTCGACCTTACCGTCACCGGCAAGGGTTTAAGTAACTCTCTGACAAAATAGCGAGCACCGATATTGTAGCTCGCGCTTAAGTCACAGTTATAGGATTTGCCGCTTACAAAGGTTGCAAGGGCATGGTTGTTTTCGTTACGCTTGAGTGTGCCGCTGCCATCAAAGGCAAGTTTGCTGGTTCCCCAAGCGCAGATACGCGAAATGCGGATGCCGCATCGATGAGCTTTGTGCTCCACATAATCCTGTATGGAATTATGCTTCCACATAGACAGTTTCTGTGCTTTGCTGCCGCCGTGCTTCTTGCCCTTGAAATCCAAGTGCTCAAACACAACAGTGTGCGCTGAATACAGCACAGCAAAGTCAGTAATAGCTTCGGCTACCTTTTTCGCGATATCGTCATTCAGAGCTTTGGCGTAACGCCACATGGAGGTTGCACCTTTTGGTCCATGCTCCCGCTGCTTACGCTTAATGCGATTGAGCACATGATACAGATGGTCTTTTTCACATGGGAAGTTGATAAACTTTCTCGCAAGGACAGTTCCATCCGCTGTCATAATACTGCAAACTGCATCTGTATTAAGACCTAAGTCAACGGCACAGATACGCCGGTCCTGAACTTCTACATCTGCAAATTGTACGCTTTCCTCAAATGCAAAGCGCAGGAAATACTTCTTATGCTTCTTTTCGAGGGTAGGAGCACTCTTTTCGCAGTGAGACCAATATTTTGTGATGTACTTTACATCAGTGGGACGCATTTTTACAGAAACCCAGACCCAGTCCTTTTGGTTATAGAGTTTTAGCCAACAGCGATTTGGAGTGCTGCTTTCTGTATACATGGCGGTTTTATAAAAAGCTGGAAAGCAGAACCTGTCATATTGTAGCTTAGGCTCTTTGCCAACCTTACCGTTGGCTTCCCAGTTTTTGTGGTTGGAATGATAGCTACTAACTGAGCCCAATGCCGCCTGAATGGCTGCACGCCGCAAGTAGCTGGGGAACTTATAGAATTTGGCGTCGAAATCATACTTTGCTTTGTTACTTTTAGTCGTATGCACAAGCTTTTCGGCAAAGTTGAACCGTGCTTTTGCTTTATCGATGGCCTGAATGGCTGACCACTCGTTACTAAGACAGTCGATTAAGAAAGATACGGCTCCGCGATAAAGCTTAATCGTGGTGTCGAACATATGCTGTTTTTTGATTTCTATGCCATAGCTGGATATAACCTTCATTCGTGAGCCTCTTTTCACTCCGAGCCGCCTAACTCACGACTAAAGTCACGAGAGTGCGGCGGCTCATTTATTCAAAAGTTTATCTTTAACAGCGAGTTCCGAATCCGCATACTGCGCTGCATTGCGTTTGGCTGCGCGTAAGAGTACATCATGTTCTGCAGACAAAATCGTCTGCATGGATGTTTGTTGTATGCGACGAGCTGCTTTTTCCGCTCGTTTTCTTTCGATTTGTCGAATCGTATGATTGGTTTCTTTTATTGTCGATATATCATCGTTATTTAATGAGCTACTTTCTTCCTTGTTTGCCTTACTAATGTTGGAGGCGACAAGGTCCTTTGCAAACTCAATTTTATCTTCTGACATACATCTACCTCCCGAACAATTATCAGCCATTTCCGAAATACTCGTTCACCAGTTCATCCATCAGTTTCCAACGCTCTGAATCGGACAGTTTGCCTATATCAATGTTCTTTTCCCGAACTCTTTTTACGATGAATGCAAAATACTTGTCTTCCTCTTGCGTGTGTTGCACTTCGAGGTAGTCTTTTGCCGTTGCTGCTGGACCAATATATGTACGCATTGCCTCTTGGTGCATCTTCTCTGCAACTTCTGCTCCATACCATCCACGAGGGTCATACCCATGTTTCCGATATACTTCGTCACGCCACTTTGGAAATTCGATGTTGTACGTACTCATTGTTTTAACCTCGCGTTCTATGCGATACTGTTCGATGCATCGTACAGCGTACTGGATACCAAGTCCGCGTAAACTGCATACCTCTGTGTCGTGTGGACAAGAATGCCAAATGGATAGCAAGTATATAAGATACAACTTGGTTCTGTGGCTCCGAATCTACACTTATCAATGTCTGTCTCATTGATTACCTGCATATCCGTGATTTGATAGTCAAAACTGCCCCAACTTGTTGTCAGATGAATCAAACTGCCAATTTGACAAGAGCCAAGGTCTGAAAATACGGTTCCGGTATGACCTCCGATAAATACAGTTCCATTATCTCCCGGAAGAACGCAGCCATCTTCTGCATGACATCCTGCTCCGTAACGAAACTGCGTATTACTGTCTCCCCAATAAAGAGAACAGCTTACATTCGTCCCATCAACGGATACATGTCCAAGCTTACTTCCGTAAACAACATTCTCTTTCGCTACGCCATCAGCTTGTGCTGCGCGTTCTTTTGCTGCCTGTTCTTCCTGCAAACGCTTTGCTTCTGCTTCCTCGGCTGCTTTGCGAGCAGCTTCTTCTGCAGCGAGTCGTTCTTCCTCTGCACGCTGCGCCTCAACAGCAGCCTTCCCGTCTTCTACTGCTTTATCCCATGATGCCTGAAGCGCAATTTTCTTTGCTTCATGTGTTGCATACATGACTTTATTGTTGGCATCGTCTACTATAAACCACCCGATGAACGAACATAGGACGATAGCTGAGACACACTTCAATATTGTCTCTAGTGCTTTATATTGTAGGTTAGCCTTGTCCCTATGTTCCACTTGATTTTTTCTCCTGATACAGTATTTGCAATATTACATAGTGCAATTATATTATTAACTTATTATACCAACAAGCAGTAAAAAAGCAGCCTCTTACCAACAAAGATGTTGATAAGAGGCTGCTTTTTTACACCCCATGCGGGGTGCGATAGCTATGACAAAAATGTGTTCCTGTAGTCATTCAGTTTCAATCTAATGCACCCCATGCGGGGTGCAATTATGAAACAAAAAAATAAAACCGACCTACAATATATTTCAATCTAACGCACCCCATGCGGGGCGCAACAGCAAAACTATACAATCTAAGCGTATCTTGGTAGCATGTAGGATGTACAATTTTGCTAATTATGTGCTTCACACACTAAAGCACTCACCTACTCACTGCATCGGAATCACCCTCTAACTATTGATTCTTTGGTGCAAAGCTCCCGGTGATTTTATGTTCACTTAAGGTTCGCACCGATTCGATAACTTTATTATAACATATACCGCGTTTTTCTGCATCCGCTTTGAGACTGCATATACCTTCGTCAACTATCCCCCACCTGAAGGAAGGGGCTTGAAGTCCAGCATGACTCCAATTTGTTACCACTCGATGAATTGTTAGGCACGATTTCCATCCGTGTTGCCGAGTACAATGGGCTTTCACCGCTGTTGCAGGTGGTATAGCGTGGGTGAGAATTGGATGAATGTTAATGGTAGCATTGTGGTCACGGTTATGTGCCGCTCCACAAGCACTGCATGTCCAAGCACGGTCAGCAAGTGTGATGCCGTCTTTTATAAAGCCACTCACGCTACATGTTACAGTGTTCGGCAATTCATCCCACATATGAATGAGGAAGATGAATTGCCACGGCTTCTTAAAAGCTAATTAGAGGTTTTAGATAAGAATGTAAGCTAATGTGGCACTCTTCAAAAACAGCATAGTAACATTATTTTTGCGTGCTACTGCAATAAATACCGGAAAATACTTGCTACAAACTAGCTAGATACTAGCTTAACATTGACTAAATACAAGCTAAGTGTTTGTGGATTTTTCCAACGACTATAGTTGCAGACTCCTTTGTCAAGTCGAGCTACCACATATTAAAGGTGTTTTTATGGAAAAGCCGAATTAAAGGTTTCGTTTTGGAAAAACACAATATGCCGCTGTATTTTTGAATTACTATAAAACTATCCACACGGTTTTCTAATTAAAAGAAAAAGCCGCTCAATAGTGTTATAACTATCAGGCGGCTTAATCGGTAAAAGGTTGTATTGTTGTTTTACTTTGTGGCGCAAGTGCTCATAGCGGAATGCCCCTTTGCTTGTGCTCGCTTTTGACTAAAGCCTCAAGTTCGTTGTAATTCATTTGTCAAGCCAACATACGCCATATTAAAGGTTTCATTTTGGAAAAATACAACAAAACGCGATATCTTGCATGGGTGAAATTGCAAAAAAGTAGCCCCTTTCCAGAAAAACACTGGTAAGGGGCTGTTTTTATATTTTAGGACTAATCGTTGTCGTCGTCATAACCGCTGCATTCTTCACGATGTTCACAAAAATCGCAGCAGCAATCATCGGTATAATTGCCTGTTTCCCAACATAAATCTGTCGGATACATTATGTTTCTCCTTTTGCTTGTTTGTCTCTTTTTTTACTTTTTTGTTTGTGAATTTCCTTTAGGTCTTCTATTGCCAGTTCTGCAGACATGGAGTGGAATATCAGATAGTTTGTATTCATGGTTTCAGCAGGTGCTTGCTTGTAAATGTCTTTACTGGATTCGCCAGTAACGAAATGCCAATAGCGATACAAGTAACCTGCCCAGTAAAGAACTTCGTTGTTGTATGGTTCTCCTTCTTTTGGCGTATCTGGACATCTATCTGCAAACTCTTCTAGTAAATATTCTTCACCAGCCCACTGCATTCGGTTATAAGAAGAATCTAAATCCTTTGCAAGTGAGGATGTCATAAATTTCTTTATGAATTGTTTGCTGCTGTATCCTGCTTTTGCTGAATTTTCGAATAATCTACCCTGTATGTCACACAACTGTAATTTCCATGGCTCAAGCATATTATCTTATACCCCCGAAGAGTTGCTTAGAATTTCATCAAAGTAGAATCCGTTTCTTCGATACTTTTTACATACTTCAGTTGCATAGCGAATGCCATTTTCTCGGTTTTCGTTACTTACCGTTTTGAATGCTTGTCTGACAATCCAAGGCAAGCTAATTTCTTTTTCTATTTTGATTCTTGCACATGCGTCTTTTGTTTTTGCCACATATTGAAAACCGAGGTTCAATGCGTGTAGACTTTCTTTTAAAGCCATATCGGTAATATTCCCGTTGAAGAAGCTATCCATTACGAAGAACATTCTGTCATTTGCGATGCTTCCAACAATGATGTCTTTATCAATACCAATAGCTTTATATTTGTTATACAATGGAGTATCTACGATACTGTCCATCTTCCTGCGGTTAAAGGCGACAAAGAGTGCCCAATCAAGGTCTGGAGCAAATACATGCGTTTTAAGTTCTTCCACATTAACCGAAAGGATATAGAACTTTGCTTCTTCAAAATCACAAATCAGCGTTAGCGGTTGCTTGGGGTCTGTTCCCATATAAAATCCAGACCCGAAATCGCACACATCACGACTTTTTGGTTGAATTGGTCTAACTATGCCGGATTTTGACCCATGATACAGAACTTTGCAACCGGGATTCTTTTTCAAAATTTCATTGGATGCTTCTTCTATTTTATCCAGAAAGATACTTACTATGTTTATACCTTTGTTGTTACACAGATTTAACAGTTTTTCTTGCGCCTTTTGGCTTGGCATGGTCTTTAAATTTTCCCAACGATTTACCGTTGCAAATGAGACATCAATTTCTTTTGCCAATTCTTCTTGTGTGTAACCAAGTGCTTGTCTTATTTGGAAAAAGATGTTCATAATGACCGCCTCTCAATATAACATTTTACTTTAATAATAGTATAACATATGTTATGTTCTGGGTCAATCTAATTTAGGTGACTACTTTTTGCCAAACAGAAAATCATGAGGTTTCACAAATACTGTCCTTCACAAAAAAAGAAAAAGCCGCTCGATAGCGTAATGGCTATCGAGCGGCTTGATTGGTAAAAGGTTATGCTGTTTGTCTGTTCGCAAACGGTGTATTATTAGCTTACATTTACCATTTCTTCAATACTATACGCTTCCACATCCACATAGTAGAGCTTTCCCTGCTCTATATATGGAAACACATCGGCAAACGATTTATCTGTGTCAATAAAGTCCGACTCATCAGTTACATACTTTCCCCTACTGCTTGGCTTTAATTGTCGAATATACCCGCCATTTTTCTTGAATTCTTCAAAGGTATAGGTTCCGACGATATTCTTGTCTACCCAGCATTTTAACTGCATTTTGCCGTTGTTCATGGGTTCAAAATGCTCACTTGCAAAAGCAACTAGCATGGGTTCTGCTGAATCAATGGCACAAAAACGGTAGGCAAAGTTATCGTCATTCATGGCTTCAGCTTTTGAGTTTCGCACAAATGGTGACGGAATACAGATGTCGTATCTATTTCCATCGGTGCCGTTAAACATCCCACACATATAATAGCGATACTTCTTCATAATTTTTCTCCTGTTTAAATAAACTCAAAAAGTGGTCAAATGGTATATTTTCGGAAATACAACGCACCAGCGGCTGTTTTTGGTTGCTGCACTTACTTTTCGAAAGATAATGAAAAGTTGACATTCTCCCCATGGCTAATGCGGGGGAGAATGTCAAACGTTCTCATTAACAACAGTAGCCAAACTCAATGGAAACTCTATGGGTGTATTACACTGTGAGCAAATAATTTTCGATGGAACATCAAAAATCGTCTTATACCTGTGTCCGGATAATTGATGACAGTATGGACAACGAATTTCTAAGTGCGGCTCGTGTAGCGTTTGTTTTAAATGCTCACAAACCGTTCCCGTCGTATCTGAACGCATACTATCCGACCCCTTTGCTGATTTTTCTTGTATTATACCAATCGGTTGTCTTTTGCACTCTGAATTAGCGATATACTACTACGCGTGTAAGATAGTTTAAAAGCTAATTTAGAAGTTTAGATAAGTATGTAAGCTAATGAAGAACTCTCAAAAAACAGCGTGGTAGCATTATTTTTTGCGCGCTATTGTAATCAATGTTGGAAAATATTTGCTATAAACTAGCTAGATACTAGCTTAACACTGACTAAATACAAGCTAAGCATTTGTAGCTTTTCCCCCCGACTACGGTTGCAGGCTCCTTTGTCAAGTTGAACTACCACATATTAAAGGTGTTTTTATGGAAAAGCCGAATTAAAGGTTTCGTTTTGGAAAAACACAATATGCCGTTATATTTTTGAAATTACTATTGCTATCAACTTATCCTATTCGAACAAAAAGAAAAAGCCGCTTGATAGCGTAATGGCTATCAAGCGGCTTAATTGATAAATGGTTGTGCTGTTGATTGATTACCAATCCAAATCGTAAGTCGTGCTAATGTCGGAATTGAGCATATCGAAGAACGATTGGTTTAAAACAACGTTGTCGCTGGCATTATAAGCGCTTTGATTTTTTTTGACTACATCCAAGAAATTTGAGCCAGCCATTGTCAATGCATGGTAACCTCTTGAGGTTGCTACAGTATAGCCTTCTTTATCTGCATTGCTTGCAGCAAACGCTAGATTTTTTTCTGCACTTGTCATTTTACCGTTGTTTACGAGTGTATATGTATCTCGGCTCATAAAATTAGAAATAAAATTTGTCATTGCAAAACTAATAGCATCCTGAAGTTGAACGGAATTACAGAAAAAGTAGTTTTATTATGTAGTATCTAAAAACAATCTGGAAGGTTTGAATTTGGTCCAATATGAAATCCGTGATGTATCATTATTCCTTGAATTGGGTGTACAAATATATTTTCGTAATTTATTTTGCTCAGAATTGTTGGGATGGCAGCAACTTTGATAACACTAACCAAAAAATTGTTTTTGAATATAATATATTTTATATGCGAAGCATATTGTAGCATATATTCCATAATAGTCCTGTCGTATAGAATATTAAACGGTAATTCTGTGTTGCCACGGTGAATTATTCCTTCACGCATATCTTCGAATCGTGCCACTTTGAGAAAACAATCATCCGAATCTAACATAAATGCTGAAACTTCTAGGTCTTTTAGTCTTCCTTGCTCTTTCAAATAGCTTCGATAATGTTTTTCCCAATTATCTTCAAACGACTTATGGTAATTTGCAAGACTATCTTTATTAAAACAAAATGATGAAGAAAAAGGATGAATTAACGATTCCTCATTTATTGAATCTTCAATTTGCTTTTCTATTGCACGGTTTATACTTGCAATTTTTCTGTTGTTTTCATTCCCTTTTCGATTACATTTGCTGCTACTCACTTGGAAGTGCTCAATCCAACCATTTTCCCCAATAAAATCAGGAAAGGTTGTTGTCTCACCATCTGTATCTTGTGCTGTGTCAATAAGAACATGAAGTTGCTGCTGTTCTTCTATTGATATTCCATAGTACCGAATTTCGTTTTTGTCGTATCGAAGCTTCACTTCTTCTAAGCATCGCTGTTCGGCTCTTCCCATATACAAACCATCCTCCAAACATTAAAAGCCTCCCACTGCAGTCAGTATGACACTGATTACGATGGGAGGCTTAAACCTTTTGTGATAGTCTTATTATACCACGCCTCGTGAATTACTCAAGGCCAATCTCAATAACTCAGTCAATATCTAAGTTGCCGAAATCTTCTGCGAGGACGAAGATGCTCTGGATGGATATATTGGGAGGGCTGGTCATCCATCTCGACATCGAGCGTCGGGATAAAGGCTACGATGGTCTTGTGGGTGACGACAGTCACCTTACCTTTTCTTTACATCGATGTTATGCTCACGAAGGACTTCTTCAAAATCGCTCGCTTTATCAAAGCAGTCAAAAAATGAGAATCTTGAGAAATCTCCAAATTGTCCCTTCGTGTAGCTATGCTTGATTCTATTGGAACTCATATCCTCGTACTCTAGCAACTCCACACGACCATATATGAAATATGTAGATTCACTTGCAATATATTCGACCTTTACAATGTTGCTGTACGCAATTTGATATACATTGACGCTCGCAGGTTCATCTCTATCATACTTGTCATGATAACCGAACTGGATTCCAGAGTCATTTGAATATAAAAATATCTTTTGCATTTCTTCGTAAGGTTTTCCGTATTTTCGTGTTGCTTTGCTGCGAACAATATAAGCAACGCAAAAAGGGACAACCGAGCAAAGAAGTCCGGCCACAAAAAGAATGGCTTTAACCAAAAACTCAGAATTTCCAACTAAGATTACCGGCATTACCGGCATAAATACAAAGAGAATACCGAGTATCACAAGTGCCATCGATATAGCGTTGAGTTTTTTCCATCCTTGCGCACTTTTGTAACGCTTTTGGGAATATTCCCTAAATTTCTGTTCGTCAAAGTTATAATACATATCTCTCATATAAACTCCTTACTATTTTCGCATCCTATAATGCAAAACAATCAAAATTATTTCTTTAATTCAATTTGACCGTCCGTAATTTTTGCGGATTTCCAAAAAGAAATCTGTCGCCATCTCTACGCTGGAAGAGCCTACTTCGTAAAAATTGTGGAATTCTGTTGTATGGTTTTTTAATTGCCAATCTCGCTTTTAAATTCTTTCATCAAAAATTTCGCTCTTTCCTCATCGCACAATTTGTTATACAAAAGTTTATCGTCATCGTCCCCCATATCAAATACACGAGTGTATTTCATTCCGGACAAATCGGCAGTTGCATACCAAGCATTTACTTGTCCCAGAATCGATTCACAAAGCGTTTTAACGTCTATTATTCGATATAACTCAAATTGCGTCATCCCAACACTTTTTCCATAAGACAGAAATGTTCGTTTTCCATCGCTAAATATGTTGGCACATCCCGCATGAACAATGTCACAGCGTAATTGATATAGCACATCCGCATAATTTTCTCCAAGGCACATTTTAATCCAACCGTCTTTGGAAATATTTTCTTTACACCAATCAGTATAGCTCTTATAGTCTTTTGGCTTTCCGTTTGGGTTAAGATAATCTTCGTTTCCTGCGTATGTCAGTCGAGAACAAATGCTAGGTAACATCAGAGATACAGATAATGCACTCCAGTAGTTTTCGTCATCAATTGATTTTTGTCCTGCTTTCAAAAAATCAGCAATGCTTAAATAACTCATGGTACTTCTCCCTTTCTACATTCGCAGTCTGCAGCATGGTCAGAGACTCGGCGACTTTGGTTTCAAGGTTTGCCATGTAGGATTCCATATAAGCCCACAGCCTATGTGTCTCGCAAGCATCGTGGTTGAAGTTGTTTTCCCATACCGTATGAAACCCCGCCTGCTCCGGAAAACAGCGAGACATGCGTGTATATTTTGTTCTTACTCATTTTTTGTTACTTATTCTGATTAAGTCATCTATCTCTTCCTGCATGGCTTTGTTAATTTCCGAGTCGCCCGCCATATCTCGCAGCACTGTCAAAACTGCTCTTACTGTGATGCTGTCTTGGTGATAGCTCTTCGCTTTTCCATGGTGTTCAATATCACAGCATTTCTCAAGGATAGGCATTTTTACAAACATAATAGCTGTGTTCTTAGCTGCTGCAATAGGAACACCAATGGAACTCTCCCTACCTTCTATCAATGCAAGTTTTGCGAGCCAAATATAGCAGCGAAACACATAAAGAACTTCTTCCAAAGAAAAGTTCCGCCAATCGCGGTGGTTGTAATTTCCTTGAATGAGAAAAGCCACTTTCCTAAATCCGATTTTTGCTTCCGTGTACTTCTTATCCAACGCACAAAGACAAGCTATCTGGAATATTGCAGGATAATAGTTCTCGTCCAGTTGCAGCACTTTCTTGAAGCACTGTAACGCTCTTTCGTTATCCGGATGTATCTGTTTTTCAGACAATCCATATCGCAGGTATATTCCTGCTGTGAAAGGCTTCAATTCTTCCGGCGCGTGCTCTATTGCATCTCTAAGGTATGGACGTGCATCGAGTGCAAACTGTGCCTGTCCTTCGCATAATGTTGCTGCCAAGTAATACATTGATACGAAGTTTGGCTCTATACGATAGATTTTGTTCAATTTCGAAAGGAGTTTTTGTACCGGCTCTACGGCGGCATATAATTTTGTGCGCAGCGGAGTATGTGCTTCCAACGATGCAAGGAGTTCTCGTAAATGTCGCTGTGCATTTACATAGGCGTAGACCGCATAAATACTGTCCTGTCCCACGCTGCACTGCTTTGCCATATTGATGAAAGCATCTGCCATCTTGTTAAGATAAGCAGCTTCCGGCGAATAATATTGGCCTCTCATGGGAAGAGCCATCAATTCGCCCATCTTGAGTGCTTGGAATGTGCTTTTGATTTGTAGGAACGCAAACATGTCGAGCTGCCAGAAAGAAGCGTTGATATGCAAGAGGCTTTGAGTTGCTGCTTCATCATCCTTCCAAATGCGGCGGATAATCACATCAAGCGCCGCCTTCTCGAATTGTTCGGCAGAAATTTTCTGGTCAGCGTTGCGCAGAATTGCTTTTCCGTTTATCGTCAGCTCTCGCTTCAAGATACGAAAGCTGCACCACATCTCGTTTTTTGATAGCGCAATGCCTTCCTGTGGTCGGTCTGTAAGAAACAGATGCGTGATTCGCTCACTTTCCGGATTGACAAGCGATTTGTGCTTCTCCAGCATAGTTTCTACTGGCATCATAGTCGTTTTAACTAAGCAGCCGACAAAGGAGAAGAACTCTCTCAGCACTTCTCTTTCAGCACCAAATGGATGCTCAAAATAAATCTGAACAGCCTGAATCGGTTGAGCCACGGTCTCTCCTCCTCACAAAAGATGAGCTATAAATACGCGAAAATGCACAAAAACGCACGCGTACATTTATCGAACGCACGCGTGTGTTTAAGATGCTGTTATGTATAGCTCCTTTACCCCCACAAACGGCACACATAGCTATATGCAAAAGCAACGAAAGACGAAAGCGCTAAGAGACAAACAAGGATTACGCAGCTATTCAGCAGGTGCTTGAAAGCATCTCCGATTCGATTCCACAAGCTGATTTGAATTTCCAGCTTCTCTATTTCGTGATTCTCCTCAAAAAATTGCTCGCCCTCTTCCAACGCCAATCGCAGGTCTTGCGTTACGCCACCGGCATCGAACATATCATCGTTATCAGCATTACTTCTGAGCTGCCTACGCCGGACTTTACGCCAATTTCCGATTTTCTTTTGCAGTGCTGCGTCTTTTGCGTTCTTTTCGTCAGTTCCCTTTTGCAAAATATAAGAAGTCACAATACGGCAGACCGCTGATACCGCAGCAAGAACAGTCAAAAGGATAAATGCGGGTCGCGTTCCGCAAAGAAGCAGCATCACTATGGAAAGTATTGCCACAAAAGTCAGTGAAGCTTGCATTTTTTTCACCTCCTAGGTGTTATCGGACTTGCGTTTTAGTGCATCTGGAATGACTTCCTGTGTCTTGTACATGAAAATGGCATAATACCCACCTCTCAATGAACGAATAGCGAAATGATAAAGGAAATGATAAATATTGGAACCAGCAATCCAATGCCGTTAAACAGCATTTCAATAATGTTCGCAACGATATCCATTATCCAAAGTTTTGCCGCGCTACTCGTTTTTGTGTGTGTCGCCATTACAATTTCCATGCCAATCCACAGTACCCCAATGATACCCAAAAGCACAAGGATACCATACCCTGTAAAGGCTCGCATCCAAAGAATTCTTGCCACCATGTTGTCCTCCAATCTGTTTTGTGAAAGTTGTTATCTGTGAACCCTCCCACGACTAAAGTCGCGGGCTTCCGTAACCCGATGTAATAAAATTTTTTATGCTCAAAAAACTCATTTGATAATCCTTTGCACTTAATATCTGTGATAGGTTCGCTTTGTAAAGCTATACAAAAGCCAACTTTGCTCTAAATATGAGATTTTTCTATATTTACACTCTTTCACTTTTCGTATTTGTCCGTTGTCGTAAGCAAGTACACCTATTTCTGGTGGAATTTCTGTAGCTATAACTTTATGCTTCATTTCGTATGGCATTAGATAGTAGTTGCAATTTCCAACAAGGTTGTGTCCGTTTATGGAACTAAAATCGTTTAATGAACTCTTTACTTCAATGCATGTAATAACGATTTCGGGTTCGTTTGAAAGATTTTTTTCTTTCACATTAAGTGAGCAATCGTTTCTATCACAAGGTTCAAACCTAAAACTCCAGTCCACATCGTAACAAGTGCTTCTCCTGAATTGCCATCGCTCTGGCTGTTTCTTGCAATGATTTCGTCTTTGCCAAGCAAAAATCGTTTTTCGTAGTCTTGCAAGGTCTTGTTCTGAATAGGCCGCTAACTTGCAACTGTGTTCAATCGTTTTATCTGATATACCTTCATGTACAGTCATGTAGTCAACTCTTCCAAGGCGTGCATTTTGATAATATAAATTCACTTCATCGGCACGGAGAAGTTCTCCTTGGCATCCAGTAGGTGTCCATGTATCCAACGCTTTTGTCATTTGTGTTGTTAGTGTTGGCATAGTATTAGTCCTTCGTTTTTTTAGCTGTGTTCCGCTTTTCCTTCTTATAGTATCCTTTTTTCTGAACTTCCTTGAATGTCTCATCAGCTAGTACGCACATTGTCTGCTTTACCACTTTTCCATTTGGATAAGTTTTATCGCATACAAAATGGTGAAGCCCACCATCAATGATGTCTTTACCAATTACTTTGTCAGAGGTGATATTTGAAATCAATACCTTATCATTAGTTTGCATTTTTGCTATCATTTTTGATTGATTATTGGTATTTATTGTTTTCTGTAATGAATTTGCATTTTTCAGATTGATACAAGTTGCCATTTGTATCGTAAAAATATCGTAAACGCTCAGATAATATTTGTTTTGTTAAATGTCAAAGGTGTAGTTTTCTGGCTTCATTACAACAACACCGTTGCGGCTTTGACATTTTGTGCCATCAATGAAAACATCGATGGTTATGTTGGTTTCCTCGTTGTCTATCCACTCAGGGCGTATATAAGTTGCAAGGCTGTATAACGCACCGATGGCATAAGTAACCAGTTCCGTGTTGCACGGTATATCGCCAGCCGATTTATCATCATCCTTTACAGGCGTACTAATAGAAACGGAAAGACTGTCTGGTGTACTATCGTTACCAATGCGTGTGGCAGTAACATCAAGTTTTATAACGTTGCTTTTCATGATATAACACTTCCTTTCACATTGATTATTTCGGACATTTACTTCTCTTTTTTATAATCCTTTGATATTAGTTGATTGAATCTTTTGGGGTCATACCAATAGCATCCAATACAAGGCGATGTGTTTTCATCTCCAACGACCCAACCTTCTTTGTATCCAAGCCGTCTTGCATCATATCGCTTCCCTGTTTTAATGCAATCCTTGCAATGCTGTCTCTTTGCATCATTCGCCGCCTTTGATAATGGTTGGAAATCGTCAATTTTTTGATTTTCAAGTTCGATGTTTGACAGCTCGTCATATTTACCGTTTTTATGGTCCACTTCTATACTTGACCCAACATCGAGCACTACACAACGCTGCTTTGATATTTCCGTCCTTATATCCTGTCGTATAACTCGATGCTTTTTTACAGAATTTGCATTCGGTCCATCCAGACGAACAGAAAACACTTTTCCGCCTTTTTGAGGTCTTTTAATTTTATATTTTTTTCCAAGATAGCTGCCATCAGACCTTGCCCATTGACATCCATTACTGCTTTCGAATCCCGGATGCAAGTTTTTTAGTTCTGATATAGGAATCTCTCTCGAAAAACACGATGTCGGGTCAAGTGCATCATACTTTACATCTGCGTACATTTCAAAAAGCATTCCAAGTGTTTGTGGCGTTAAAGAAACGGTCTGGCACTCACCTTTCACAAATCGAATGATTTCATCTTGAGGCACTGAATCGCTACTAATCATTTCCTGAATTTTTTTGTTTATTTCTTTCGCTGTCATGATTCAATCACCTCTTTTGCGGCGATGCCTAGGTCTTTTAATCTTTTGATGGATTTTTTATAATACTCTTTTGATAGTTCACATCCAATAAAATTACGGCTCTGATTATATGCAGCCACTGCTGTTGTAGCAGAACCGGCAAAACAATCCAACACCATATCGCCTTCATTAGAATGCTTGATGACCAATTCTTCAATTAACGCCAAAGGTTTTTGTGTGGGATGAAATCTTTCCCTATCGTGACAGATAGGATACCGATAAATCCCATTATCGTACTCTGAATGAAATGTAGCTTTACCTTCCTTGACAGCTACAACTGCAATTTCTCTGGCGTTTGTTAAGTAGTTGATTTTACTGTTGATAGGAACAGGATTTGTCTTTACCCATTCGATAAATCGGATTTGCCTGAATTTTGCATCATCAAAATATCTTCTTAAAATTGAGATTTTCCAGATGTCGTAAAAACAAATCAGGGTGCCGCCTTTTCGCAGCACCCTGTACAGTTCCTTAATAACCTCATCAAGTCCCGTGAAGTCAGAATCCCAATCACCAAAATCCATTGAAACGCGAAACCTATCTGTATCTTTGCCTTTTGCTTCCCCTGACTTGAAGTTCGTTTCTCTCGAAACTTCATATGGTGGGTCGATAAGCGCCAAATCAATAGAGTTTGATTCCAGCTCTTTCAGGAATGAAAAACAACTCTCATTTACAAGCGTAATTGATACATCTTTCATGACTATCTCCTACAAAAAAATCCGCCACGAATCATTCTCCGTGACGGATGCTCAACATATCAGACTGAAGTTGATGGGTGCAGCATTGCCAATAATAAAAATTCCGACACAGAACAAACCGTGTCGGAGATTTTTCAATTTGAAATTTTTATGTGTTTGGTGGCTATTCCTTCATCATGATGCAGCCAAAGTGAATGTGGAAACGTTTCCTTCCTTTGCTTACATCATTTGTCCTGCTGTTTTATCAAAATTTATGTAATTATTCAATAAAACTACTTATATGATAAGCTGTAACACCTTTTTCTTCTGCCTGTTTTAAATATGATAATACATCATCAATAAATACGGTTTCTTCTAATTTATGAAAATTGTGACTTATAATCCAATCCCATATGCGAGTTTTAGAGCCTTTCATAATTGTTCCATATTTAGTTTCAATACAGGTATCATTCGAAGCAAGTTTGTACCCTAAGCTGTTATTATGGTCAAAATATTCAAGAAAATTATCCCAATATTCTTCTGGCACAAACCAAAAATTTCCATTGAACTCAATACCTTTACAGTTTTCCTCAAGCCATACAATCTTATCAAGTAACTCCACAGGTGATATAATAGCACCACATATCCAAATGCCTTCTTTCTTTGCTCTTTTAAGCGTTTGAATGACTGTTTTTAATGGTCTACTATACAGGAAAATATGATTTTCTATCTCTTTCATAGTTTGCCCGTTAGTAGTTCCATCTTTTGCATTTACGTGGTTATTAAATCGGTATTCAGCTATAGTACCATCTATATCTACATAAATATATTTGTTTTTTAATGCTTTTATCATTTTTCTATTCATACTATTTTTCCTTTCGTAAAAATAAATCCTCATAACATTCCCGATTACGGTAGGGGCTCTTTTTCCATGTTGAGCATACCCTATTGATTATCTTGCAGGCTCGCCAGCCCTTCTCGACGAGACAGCTCGCCGGGTACGTATGCGATATGAACAGAATTCATGTATTTCCCGTATCCATCAAAATAGAATTCGATTTTGTAACCATCCGTTGTCAGATAAGACAAGATACCGGAACCGCTGCCAGCTTGGTCTTCACTTTCTTTTGTATAATTATGCCCGTAATAGGGTTTCCCGTAGTTATCCATGACTTCCAGTACATCATCAAAAGAAGCGTCTTCAGTAATACCGAGAAAATCAAATTGCGTGTCGGCTATCGGTACAAGAGTTCCCAGCTTATTGAAGATGTACAGTGATGGAACGACATCCTGTAAATTCGGTTTGTCTTCCGTCTTGTAATCATCGGAAGAATCGCTGACCGTAAGTTCTGCGTTAGAGCCTACAATGTATTCCGGATTCCAACAATTTATATTAAAACGAGAATTATCCGTAAAGGTGTCTGGGAATGAGGCTTTTATTTCTTCTGCTGTATCCATTCCCGGCATAAGTTCTTTTCCATCAAATGTCACCTTGATGTCATCAACTGGCAGGTCGATGGTTGCGCTCATGTCATCTTCAAAAACAATATTCTCCGGGTCTTGATATTGAGAATCATTATCTCGGTTATCGTTCTCCTCTGAATTTGAAATACCAGAAACATTTGTCTCCTTTTGCTGCGCATCTTTTGCTGCACAACCTGTAAGAGATGCAAGTGCAATGCTTGCAGTTAGTGTCAATGCCACAATCTTATTCATTTCTGTGTCCTCCTGTCTTACTTTATCATTGGGTGGTCTAAGTACGATAATCCAATAAGGTTTAGTTCTCGTTGGCTATCCATATCATAGACACTTACATTGCATTCTTTTGCTGCGCTGCTTTTCTTCAGCCAACTCATAAGCATAGATGGGTTGTTATTGTAATGGAAGCCTACTGTCACATCAATAGATGCCAAAAGCTTATTCAGTTCTACCCCATACGCTGCTTGTAAATCAGCAGTCTTTTCTACGATTATGCTGATTTGTGTCTTTTGGCTGTTGTATGGATTACTCCTTATGTCATATAGAATGTCGGTCAGTTGTGGGATGTATCCGATATTTTGAAAATCATCGAATATGAAAGAAAACTCATGTGATTGTTTTATTTGTTCAGAGTTATATTTTTTCAATTTGAAAAACAACATACCAAGAAAGGCAGAATATAGTTCCTTATCTGTATCACATACTCGTTTCCCTGTTTTGAGAAATATAGCGACAGGATTCGGATTTTCTGCAGATAAAATATCTTGAATTGTGATAATCTGTTTTTGTCCATCCATTGCTACGCGGTTTAGCATAAAGCTGTTCAAGACCCGTTGAACACACGATTGCATATGTCCATTCCATACATCCGATTGCTTCGCGGCTTCGCATTCTATTATCTCGGCTACGCGGTCAAACGATGTTGCTTTTTCAGATACTGCAGACAGAATGGCATTTGTTATAGCGTGAATCAAAATATCTTCATCACAAGGTCGTACTGGCTGCGCGTTCTTTATGATTGCTTTTGCCAGAATGGAAGATAGAGTCGCTACCTCATTCTCTTGTGCCGATGGTACAGAAGTGCCAGCATTTTGTTCAGCTTCGCACAAAAGCAACTCACACAATGGATTCCATTTGCGGAGGTTTTCTCTATCAACTGCCCAACGGTCAAGAGTAATAATTGTGTAATTGCGTGAAAGCATTTCTTCTTGTGCGGCAAATTCACAGATATCGTCATCAGAACAGATAATGTTTCGTGACTGCTTTACTGCTTGAAGAACCGCATTTGCGGCATAGTCTTCACTCTTTCCTGTACCTCTTTCACCAATTACAAGAATGTTTATACTGCGGTTATTGGTTTCTGTGGCTACGCAGTTTCCCGTATCATCTGCTACGCGCCCTAATATTGGACCACTTAAGTGGTCTATACTATCCGTCAAGAAAATCATTGGTCTATTCTCCGTCCATTCCCCGTCTATTTCCAATTAGATTCAATTTGGCTTGTAATTACATATCATCAAACCCATCTTTTAGTAATCCTCGCAACGCTTCTTCTGTACCGGATGACTCTTTACTTTGTGAATTCATTTGTTCATCAATTTCAACACGGCTATCATTCTCGATTTTATCTTGTGAATTTTCTGCTTGTTTAACTGCTTCGCAGTTGTCCTTTGTGATAGGCACATATGGATTCACATCTTGTCTTCGATATACAATTTTCTCTTTGCTTCTTTGTGTTTTTGCCTTTTGCTTGGTTTGTGGTTGCGTTTCTTTAGATTCTTGGCTGCGCGGTACATTCGACTTCATAAATGATTCGTAAGTCTGGCCTTCCGGAATTAACACAGTTGGGACATTTCCTATGTCAAGTATGGCTTCGTGTTCAAATATATCCTCGTCAGCTTCGCTCTTGAATTTATTGTATTCGGCATTTTCGTATTCTTCGTCATACCATGAATCAGTTAACTTTGCGGCTACGCAAGCATCGCAAAGCATATCGTGGCTTCCGAGTAATGCATCGAATGGCTGTTTGCACTTCAGACATTTTCTTATAACAAGCATATTAGGGCTGCGCCTCCTTGATTAAGTGACCAGTATCATCGTACCGTTTCACATTCAGGACTTCGCCTGCGATGGTTTGGATTTTTATCAGTCTTGTTCCAAGTACACGTGCAATTACTTGTTCCGTTCCGGATTCCGGTATAACCACATAAACTTGCTCTTGGCTTTCAAATACGTGGTAGAGCGTATATAAGTTGTTATCGAACCACAAGAAAACTTTTGCTCCGCTGCCTTTGATGACTGCTTGAGCTCCGCTTGAATCTCTTGCTTCGCGAAGTGCGCTTTGACTTGAAATCCATTTTGACTCGATATCTCGTGTGATTTCTGGTGTCATACGACTTGCTGTATCAAAATCCACTCGCGTGTTTTTTAGTGATACGAAATAAGCTTCGCTGTAAAGGGACGCTAGATTTTTTACCGTCAATTTGTCTCGGTTGGGTTCCCATTTTCCTTTTACTTCTTTTGGGTTCCCGTTAGCGTCTAAATTCAAAGCACCTTTTTTTCTTTCATAGAACAGCTTCGCGATAACAGCGTAGTTTGTTCCAAATATAATACAAGATGCTTTTCCGGTTTGGTCGAAATCAATACATTCTCGTGAGATTTCTGAGCGTTCCAAACTTTCGAGTATTACATCACGGGTACGCTCTTCCAGAATCTGATTGAAGTAGATTAGCTTTCCGCCAATATTGTATACGAATTGAACTTTTCTTCTTCGAATTATTATTCCCACACACCGAGTTGCGTTTAGTGGTCCGTATCCGAGCTGTTCTTTACACGCATCACGGATTTCGGTCATGGAGTAGAACGCTCCATCCCTTTCCATTTTCTGTATGATTTTAGTTTCCAGTCCTTTGGTGGGGGTCTTTTGGTTGCCAATCAGCCGTTGGATAGGAAGTTTGTCTGCTTCCGTCACGCCGCACCCCATAGCACTGCATGTACTATACACCTGAAGGACAGCTTCCTTACGGTTCTTTTTCTTTATCCGTGAGATATCTGTCTTTACGACATTTTCTTGCTTTCCATACTGTTTTTCAATGTCATTTATCCTTTGTGTGGACAGGTCCGTTAGTCGTACATATCTCACAGGCGTTTTACTTGGTTCTGGAGGTTTCTTGTATTCGTCCAACTCGCCATCTTCTATCATTTTTGCGACAACTCGTTGGACGTGGCGGGCATTATACTTCGCAAACACCGATACCAGAGAAGAGCGTTTTGTATCCCCGTAATCCCGCAAGTAGAATAGTATTTCCGCTCTTACACCGCTTTTATACAGTTCCCGCATTTTGCCTATCCCCTTTTTCGAGCTTACGCTAGTTTGCTGACCACCTCTGTTGGAATACAGGTGCTCAGCGCTGGACGCACTAGCGGCTTAAAATTGTCGTAGATTCGTTGCAAATATTTGATTTTTGTTACAAAACTGTTCAATATTTAATGCCGACAAAATCGCGAAATAAAAGCGTACAGTTTCGAGCCGATTCATCAGCTATGAAACTGTACGCTTTTCGTGTTAAATTACATCGATTTCAGGAACCATTTTTACGATTGTTTTGTCTTCATTACCATGAATTGTCGTGTAAAAGAAAGAAAACTTATCTACACTATCTGCAATACCAATAGCATCTGTAATTGCATTAGTAACGCGCTTCATTTCGAAGTTATCGTTGTCGCAGCGCCCCTTTGCGAGTTTCACATCTGCTGTTGTAATTTTGGCATAAATAAGGGTGAAACGGTTATCTTCTGGAATACAAACATCATGTTCTCGAAGATATTGTTGAACAGCCGCTTTTACGTCAAAATATACGTTATATCCACCTTTTATTGGTAACCTTACGAGAGGATATAGCTCAAGTTGGAGATATGTGCCAGATGGTGATGATACAACAACGGAAGAAAGCTTATCACTTGAATCTGAGAATGTGTTTGCGTCGGAAGAATCAAGTGAATTTGACGCTAATATGCGAATTTCTCGCCGCATTAGTTCTGTGCTCTCTAAAAGTTTTGTCAATGCGGAAAGATTTATATCTTTTCCCTTCTGTAGTTCCAATGTTGCATCTGTAGCTTCGCGTAATCTTCGCACTATATAGCGAACAGATTCATCCTTATTTGAAATAAAAAAAGCATGTGTTTTTGACGCGCTATCGTTTACTTTTTGCTGATTTTGTGGTGTTGATGAAACGTCGATGCCGATGCGCGAAAAGGCATCAAGAAACTTATTCTTTGACATCGTCCCACCGAGTCTCTTTGTCTGTATTGATGATGTCGTTTGAGGTGAAAGTGTACATATTTCGACCAAAACGAATGAACATCATGTACCCAGCTTTGCGTACAAATTCTTGGTTGAATCCCGGCTCGACAATGGCGACCCTACGTAAAATTTTACGCAAATCGCTTGGCACTGGAAGGGTAATCAACATTTCACTTGCGGTGAGTTCGTCACCACGAGCGATATAAGAGATTTGAATGAGCTGTGACGGTGCCGATGCATTGACTGCTTTTGCTTCTGGTGTCGCAGGAACTTGAACCATAAGTAACGTATTACGGTCATTTCCATTGACGACACGCTCGCGCATAAACCCAGTTTCACCAACATCCATAAATTCAAGTGCTACGCGAATAGCGCGACTCATTTGGGAGTGGCTTGAATTTGGTACGGTAAAGAACTTATCTACGATAAAATTGTCTTTTTCACAGCAAGCACGAGCAACAATGCACTTATGAATCGCTTTCCGGGCGTTATCTTCCGAAATGTTGAAATACTTGGAAATATAGAGGGTCAGAACAGATTGCTCAATCGCATTGAAGCGATTTACCATATAAACTACTTCGTCCTTAATCATAGTGTTGTCTCTCCTTTAATTGAAAAATAAAGGAACCTTGTTTTTTAAAAGTTCCTTTTTATACTTATCGCTTACACTTATGGTCGATATATCGCATTAAATACACAGTTCGTCTATAGGTTCTTTAAAATAAGGAAGTATTAAAAAAGGAACCATTTAAACCTGTTGCAAATAAATAGTTCCTTTTATAAATACATATTGCGCATTTCAACGAGATACCGTTTTGTTTTTTGCTTTTATTTAAGTTCCTTCTTCCTCTTCTTTCTGTTTCTGCATTTCCTTTAATGCCTTGAGTCTACGAGCACGTTCAGCGGCTTCTCGACGTGCAACTTCAGGGTCCGTTGTAAGGACTTCGAACTCTTTAGGCGATGCTCGGAATTGGACTTGAACACGAGAAGAACCTGTAACGAGAAGACCAGTACCTCTAGGAAGTTTTGGAATCTGTTCGATTTCAGCTTCAGAGAGTTCCATAACTTCACGTAGTTTTGAAACTTCAGCTTCATCGACACGTAAGCACACCTTTGTATCAGAGTTTGATACGATAGCTTTACCGTATTTACCATCTTTCAATTTGAAAAAGTCCGTAAGTTCCTGTGTCATACAGCAAGCGCTGCCACCATATTTACGAATCGTCTTGTAAATTTCAACGCAGTATTCAGCGGCTTTATCGTTGCCTTCAACACCGATAAGTTTCCAAATCTCATCAATAAAAATGGCTTTCTTGTCGACCTTGTTTTCTTTGGCTTTGCCCCAAACGAAATCCATGCAGACAAACAAGGCAACTGCAAGGTCGTTTCCGTCAAGACCATCAAGGTCAAAAACAATGTACTTGTTTGAGAGGTCTACGTTCGTATACTGGTTATATTCTTTATGACCACCGTCCACATAAGGGCGAATGATGTGAGCTACGCGGCGTAAATCATCGTCGTCCTTAATAAGGTTGTAGACATCTTGCATACGGGGAAACTTTTTATAGGTTTGAGTACCCGGTTCAAAAATTGAATCGTCATCGTCAGTGATTCCAAAGTCGGAATAAACCTGTGTAAGTTTACCGTCTAAGAGGTTTTCCTCCTCAAGAGTCATGTCACGAACAATCAGACGGAAGAAGCTGTGTAAAGCAATCAGCTTTTGTGAGAGCAGCGTCTTTGTACTATCGCCAAGGTCAACATCGTTATCCGCTTTACGAATATCAAAGACGTTGATATGAAACTTCGTACCGGGACCCATTGGAACGAACTGACCTTGAATCTTCTGGCATACACGATAATAGTCTTCACGACCACTCATGGGAGTAATAACAAAAACTTGAACACCTTGCAGACGTTGACGAATAGCCAGAAGCTGAGATGTAAAGGTCTTGCCGTAACCAGCACGTCCGACAATTGTAAGGTTTGCATTGGGATGCATTAAAGTGTAGAAAAGGTTGACGATTACCAAAGAATTGTTATGAGTGTTCGTACCCATTACAATTCCACCGGGGTCTTGAAGTTCAAATGACAAGAACGGGTACAAGGAAGCCGCACCTTCTGTCAATACGTTACGCCAACCTTTTTTCCAAACAATCTTATCGCAGTTACAAAGAGGTAGACTTGCATAAAAAGCCTGCTCTTCAAAGAACATACAGTCGCGGAGTTTATAGCCACGCATTTTGGATTCACGAAGAAGAATATTTGTAAGACCATTGAGTTCTTCCAATGAATCAGCACATGCTGTAACCATGATGCTAAATTCAAAGTAGTCTTGACGAGAGGCAATGCCGCTCAACAAGTATGTGGCTGCTTGAATACGGTCTTGCATAGCGTAAGAGTCATCACTGTTACCGCTATCTTTTTTTGCAACATTCAAACGCTGGTTTCTAGCGATTTTCTCTTTGACTTGGTCTACCGGAATATGCTTTATGTAGATATCAACGTCAATACCAGCGCCGAACCCAATGAAGGTATTAAGCCAACCTGTGGCAACAGTTGATGTATACGAGGTGGAGTCGATATAGAAGAAGCGATAATACTTATCGTCAACAACACAATAGCGAGGATGTGTAAAGTCCATCCACTGAGGTGCAATCAGTTCATTTGCCGTAACCATTGGGGAACTTGGTTCACCATTTTCATCCAAGGGCGCTTCTGCAGAATCATAGGCTGAAAAAACTCGGTCAGCGTGAACCTCAAACGGAATGTTCTCAGATGCACGACGATTCAAGAATTCATAAAGAATGCTGTCTACACCAGCAGTTGTATCGCCCGTATCAAGAATCGTATTTCCACATTCGCGTAAAGTGCTTTTAAGCATTGCTGCAATAGTTTCCAACGAACTGGCAATATCCTCAAATGCACCAGACATGCCGTTTGTGTGTTGGTACTCAATTATGGCGAAGAACCGACGCGTAACAGCAATAGTTGTTGCTGTTTGGCGAACAAGGTTTAAATAGTCCTCCTGCATGCGAACCAAATTTTCGTTCGTTTCCGCAGAGAAATCGTTCTTCATTCGTTCCAACAACTTTGTAATGTCACCACGCCTAGAGAAACATTTAAACTGAATTCGTGCAGGTACAATAGAAAGCATAGATGCAAACATATCGCCAACAGCGTTTTGCTTGCGAATAGGCAGTGAACCAAAGTTGTTAGGTTGAATTTCAATGAGCTTGAGATATCGTTTATCAGAAGTGATGATGATGCTATCAATTACATCATCGATTGGTACGCACATTTGAGTCGAGTCAATCCAAACGACACGATTTTTTTCTTCTTCGGAGATATCCTTTTTCTTTGCACGTCTTTCAAGGATTTGCTCTTGCCGTTTCCGCTCTTTTAGCAATTCCTTACGTTTTCGTTTTAGAGCAGCTTTATTCTCACGATTCCGCTCCATTTCTTCGCGTTGAAGGCGAGCTATTTCTTTATCGCGTGCTTTTTCTTCTGCAGTTTTACGAGCCATTACCTTATCTTCCCTCCTTTAAGCGACGACGGCGCTCTTTCTCTTTTTCCTTAAGACGACGTTTACGCGCTTTATCTTCCGCTTTGATTTCTGCCTTTGACTTTTGCTTGTCCGGGTCGTCACGGAATACTTCAACATGACGTGGTGCAAAAATATCTTCGGCAATTGGTTCATTCATATCATCGGTGCTTGCAGTAGCCTTATTAAACAAGTTCGAAAAATACTGACCCAAAGAACCATAAGCGGGTGCAACCAAAAATTCAGGCTTCGTCTCCCACTTCAAACGTGGATTGAATTTTGCATAGTGTTTACTTTTTCGAAAATGAAGCATCATGCCAATATATTCAAATAAGCTGTATGGTGGAATGCCAATAATGCCGATACCACCAAATATAATCGCACCAAACACAGTGTTGCGTAGACGAATTTCATATCCATCTGCAGGAATAATGTACCAAAGAAACAAGGCGATTGGAGCAGCAAGAATTGCAGCTTCAATCAAATTGCGTTTTTTGAAAAGTCCGTTTAGAACCTTTCCGGTGTCTGTTGCATTGTCCGGAATTACACGAACAGCATATTGGTCTTTGTCAACTTTCTGTGCCATAAAATAAACTCAAGCTCCTTTCTGAATCAAAAAATCAATTTATATTCATAAGACGAAGCGCAGCATAAATACGCATCACCCCGGCTCTGACAGCCTTTTTTAACAAGTAATCTCTATATGTAGGCTCAGCAACAGCAAATCGTTGCACGTATTTAAGTATCAAATCAGTATCGTTTCCTACATTTCTTAAAATAAAAAAGCCATCGTCATCAAGCTGATTTAACTGATTTACTTTTTGTAATAAAACATCTTTATCGTTATTAGGTATCACCGTAAAACTTTGAACACTCATAAACAGTGTCGGTGAAACATCAACCTTAGATTCCACAGGGTACGCCATGGCTTCTTCAGTTTCAGTATCAAGTGGAATCATAGTTGACATAATGTATCCTCTCATCATAAATGTAGTCGGTAACGAACTTCTTGGCATTATATAGCCACAAGGTGAATAAAACAATTCACCTGATATGTAAACCCCAAAGGGTGAATTCCTTTGGGGTGCATTCTGCTTAGCCGATTTTGATGCCGTTTCCAAGGACACGGTTAGACTTTTCATCAACGCGGACGATTTCCATCCACACATTGTCATTTACAGCAAGCGTCTGATTGTCACGGATGTTGTCATGCGCAATCAGACCGATGATACCGGAAGCAGTAAGACGAACGACATAGAAGTTCTGAGTAACAGTAACAACCTGTGCCAACTCATGGGGTTTAGCGGCAAGGTCAAAGTCCTTAACATTACGAACGAGACCTTGCTGAATCTCATACTGGACACCAGAAAGCTGGATATCCTCAATGGTACGCTCTTCCTTGTTTACAACAAGACGGCGAATGACGACATTCAGCTTCATACCGGGCTTATAGAAGTTCTTTGCGCTGGTAATCAACTGACGAGAAGTAAGCTGACCACGATTGATACGAGTCTCGATGCCCATGCACTCGACACGGACACCATAATCATCTGCAGCCATAACATAGGCATAAGCAACACCACCTTCATGAGCCAGTGGATGGTCTCCAAAGAAGAAACGGTCCTGCATACGCTCCATAGCAAATGCACGGGAGCAAATGACATGGTCAACCTGACCATTTTCCTTACGAACAATCTTCACAGGAACACACTGGAAGATGCTTCCGGGAGCGTGGTTGGTATAGCTGCGCTGACGACGAAGCACGTCGGAATCACTTTCGTCCTCGCTCTTTACAATGCCGGAGTAAGCAGTGAAGTCGTTGCCTTCAAAGACCAGTTTAGTGCTGCCATAAGTATCCGGGGCATCCTTGTGCTGGAACACCTCGATTGCATATACGTGGGTGCTCAACAGCTTGTTGTGGTCACCATCTTCACGAATCTCATCGTTACCGGTCATCATGGCGAGCATATAGCGATACTCACCGCGTCCGGTACGAGAAACACGTTCATTGTTTGCAACGATTTCTTCGATGTTGGCAATCTCGTTCTGAATGTTGGTTGCAACAGAAGAAAGCTGGAACGAATCACCCATATAGTCAAGTTCCGCATCAGAGACACGACGGCGGCGGCGAGACGCACGAACTTCCTGTGCAGGCTGATTAGTGGACGGCTGCGCATCAACTGATGCACCATCTTCATTTGTATCAGTATCTGCTTCAGCAAGTGCCGAAGTTTCAGCTTCTGCAGTTTCATCAACTGGTGTGGCATCATCAACGAGCTCAACAACCTCTTCAATAGGTTCGTTGTTGGTTTCGTCCATCATAACGTTGTCCTTGTTCATTTCATCGATGTTCATAATTGGTTCTCCTTTTGTTTGTTTTGGTATTTGTCGCAATAAAATGGCAATAAAAAATCGCCCCTACGCGACATGAGGGGCGATAAAAAGTTGTGCTGGTTTAAAACAGTCACAACTTCTAACTATGGGAAGAACATGAAAATCACATCCTTTCATTTGTGTGCTTAAAGAAAAGAGTTACTGATTAAAACTATCCATAAATCCACTAACGTTTGTGTTTCCAACCTTTGACTCGTTTTTCTTTTGGTTTCGTGTTTTAGGTTGTTGGTATGGATTGCTTACAGTGTGTGTTGATGGCGTTCGCAAACCAGACGGTTTTCCACTGCTCGGTCGCTGGTTGGAGTTTGTTTCCTTTGTTGGTCTGTCTTGTTTTGATTCACTTTCTGTGTGACGAGTTTCTTGCTTTTCCGGGTATACAGGATTATCACCGCCAGAGCGTTCTCGTTTCGAGCGACGTTTATTTGAATCTTCGCCACCGTCATTGCTGCTTCCACGACCAGATTTCTGATTGTGTGATGCACGAGCTTGAATGTCGTTATAGACCTTCATACGACTAATATCAGCTTCTGTGACATCTTCAAACGCATCGTAATAATGACCATAGACTTCATCGGTACTTGGTAATTTTGCGATTGGCATTGGTGCTGGAAGTCCTGCTTTATACAACGGATGAAGAATGTAACCACACCGATGTGCTTTAAGCATAGGGCGACCAGCGTAGTAGATGAGAAGTTCTTCATCTTTCAGTCCGATAACCTCATCAGGAGTAAAGGCGTTACGTTTACCTTTACCTTCAGATAGTGCATATCCATCCCCTATTCCACGAACACCAAGTACATTTTTGTTGTCTCGAACACTCTTTGCAACGATGGTCATTACACCCGACATTGCACTTATGTATTCGGCTGTCATTTGTTCGTTACAGCCCAAACAGATGATAATGTCGCAACATCCAACAATCGAGGTCAAAGCGTTTTGGTCGTATACAAGTGCCAACTGCGCCAACGACTGAAGAATAATCATGATGTAAATCTTACGGGAACGAAGTGTACTGATTGAACGTGTAAAATCCGGAATACTGCCGATGTTTGCAAATTCGTCAAACAATACACTTACAGGAAGTCTATCATTTCCTTTGCCAGCGTTATCTGATGCCTCTGACAAATCAAAGAAAAGGAACGAGAAGAAAAGACTTGAAAGAAGTTTACGAGAAGAATCTTTATCGGAGATTACGCAGAAAATGATTGTTTTCCGTTCACCTAGCTCTCGAAGCACAATATCGTCATGGGCTGACATTGAAACAATGTCGTGGTTTGCAAACAGCTTCAAACGTTGATTAAGACCCAAAATGAAGTTTGGCTGAATTTTTTCATCACTGTGCTCAAACATACTCCAAGCAATCATTGCCGGGTGGTTGCTTGGCATAAGTGCCTTATCCTTCTGAAACTCTTTTTTTAGTGTTGCAAGGTCATTCTTTGCGAATAGAGAAAATACCTTGTCAATTGTCAACGGATTTGAAGCTTCTTTTAATTCACGTAAAGAGGTTGCGATTTCTTCTTCAGATGCAAGTCCACTTCCACGCATAATTGTTCGAAGAGCTTCTTCCTTTTCACGAATCGTTGCTTTCTTATCATGGATAATTGAGAAAGTCTTTTCTTTGTCTTCCTCCGAAAGCAATGGCAACTTGCTTTCCTCCCAGTTGTCAGCAGCTAATTCGAGTTTGTGCTCATAATCGTATTCGTGTTTCCAACCGAGATAAGCGACACCAGCTTGGAAAAGATTTCGTTCACCGGGTCCCCAGAATCCATCTTCCTTCTGACCATTCATTGTGTTTGTCATTACAACATCAACAAATGTATCTAGGCGAGAATTATCGACACGACCAGTTTCCGGATTGAAAATTTCATTCGTAAAGTTCCATGCGTTACTTCGTGCAGGATTGAGAATGTTATAAACTTTTACAACATATCCGTTTTGAACGAACAAATTGTAAAACTCTTCACAAAGTTCACCTTTTGGGTCAACAACACAGCCACTATCTCCACGAACAATGATTTGAAGGAGGTTAGGAGAAACGATGCTGAATGTTTTACCACGACCCGGAGGAGCAAAAACAACTGTGTTCATGTTTTTACCACGAGTACATGGCACCGTAATAACCTCGTGACCATCATCACCGAATTGTCCACAGACAAGACCATCTACATCTTTAAATTCACCAACAGTAAATGCTTTCATTGCCTCAGCCTTGGACATTCGCTTCGATGAACCATAGTCCCCTGTTTTTGATAGAATCATTCCGGTTTCTTCATCAACTTCTTCTGCTTGGTCAAGGTCAGGAGATTTCCAAAGGACAAATACTACAAAGCAACCGGCAAAAAGTAAAAGAAGACCAAATGTTACTGGAATTCCTTGTGCTGTAAGTAAACCGATAGCAATGTAACGAGGAATTGAAAGAGAAGATGCTTGTAAAAGCGTATATTTATGTTCTGTTGCAAGCTTAATCATAGTGTAAAAACCAGAAAGCCACGAGCATAAAAACACAGAAAGTATGGCATAAGCAATGATTCCACCTTTAAGGATTCCACTTTGTTTGTTATACCACTTTCTAAACCATTCAAGAGCAACCAAGCAATGCTGTTTCAATGTCTTTGGCTCATCGTTATCATTGCTCGAATACCCAAAAATTTCTTTAAGTTTATCAAGCAAGTGTATCATCCCCCTAAATGTAAATAGAATAAGGCTTCAACTGTTTAAGTTGAAGCCTTATTCGAACCATTTCAGCGATTTAATGATGGCGACCTATACCACCGCCACGTGCGTTACCCCCTCCAGTTTGATACGTACTATCAAACGCATATTCTCCGGTTTTCCTTCCGCTTTCATCCAATACTGCATGGCGAGCACGGTTTGTGGCTTCCGCTGGACTTACATCGCCCGCAACCTCTGCCGCAATTCCAGCATCTGTTGATTTCAATGTTCCCAATACAGTTTGTTTACTATGTGGAACGACATTGTTGTTCTCGTCCAGTTTTTCAACACTATATTGGATGTGTCCTGAATCGTCTTTACCAATTTCTTCAGCGTGATAGCGAGTAACCGCTCCGGTGTTCTTGTCTACGTGAGTTGCTGTTGCACCTGTTCCATCAAATGCACCGGGTTCAACAGTTGTTCCACCAACTGCTCGAAGTTGCATCTGTTCTGGAGTTCCAATGACTATTCCGCTATCACCGCTTTTACTATCGCTTCCGGTAAATTTCTTTTCGACATTACCAGCCGGAGTATATTCCATTAGGTTTCCATAATTATCCTCTGCCATAACAGAAAGTTTTCCGTTTTCAGACATTTTTATCTGCTTGACTTTTTCGTCTGAATCTTCGCCAAACATTTTTTCCTGAGTAGACAACTTCATGCCGGGACTGTTTGAATTTTCCGGATTGTATCCATTGCGAACGGCATAATCCCTTGCCCCTTGAGCCGAGCCACTAAGAACACTTTGCCCAAGTTCGTCTTTTCTTTTGGTGCCGTACCCGGTTTGGACATCTTCGATTCGATTTTTAAAAGCATCAAATGTTTCGTCAGGCGCTCCCAACTTTGTAAATGCATCTTTCAAGCGTGTATTATATGCTTCTTCTGTTTCTCCGTTATTTGTATAAGTTCCATCTTTGTTTCGTTCGATGTTTTGCCCTTTATAACTCATTCCTTGTGGACGTACCATCTCAGCAACTTCGTCGGGTGAATACGATTGATATTTGCTTAGTCTATCCATTAGTTCAGAGCCAGCATTATCACTTTTGTAATCTTTCTTTTCCTGTAATCTGCCACTACTGTTTTTTGCATTTTTGTATACATCGTTAACAGCTTTTAATTTGTTACCAAATCCAGTAGCACCTTTACTTGCTGCAGTTAAATCTTTTATTGAAGGAATGCCAAAATAATCTTTTGCAGCGTTTGCGCTCTTTGCAAGTTCACTTCCAAAGTGCCCTACGCCCATTGCCGCTAAACCACTGGCGACGAAATCCTTCGCTACTTGTCCACGAGAACGTGCCGCTCCATTATTCAAACTGGCACCAAGAAACTTTGCAGCATCGCTAGCTCCCGGCATAATTGCATCCAGAGGTTTAAGACCAGCTCCACGAGTTAAGGCAGTTGCTCCACCAGCGGCAAAGTTTGCCGCTTTTCCGACAACCCCCTTTGTAGTGCGCCAAGCGTAACCCATTTCGCGCATATCTTGCATAACGCTTCCAGACGAGTGAGTTACGGTAAGTCCAACATCTTTAAGGATTGAATCAAGATTTTGACCGCAGCGGACCCAACCTAAAGTCACACCTGTCCAGCAGAAGAATTGAACACCTCCACAAAGCGGAAATGCTTTAAACAAACATAATGTTGAATATATCATCCATAGGTTGAGAATCCAGCAAATTAAGGAGGACACGAAGTTCTTAAACCAACTCCATGTAATTCCCCTGAGCGATTGACTTACACCACATCCAGTCGCCAATGGAGAAAGATAAATGTATATAATGATAGATGAAAATTTTGAAAATGCAGAAAGGAGCAGTTTCAAGAATTGGAACATACATATAACAAGCAAAACTGTTCCCAATATAACGGGTATTGCATCGATTACATCTAGTGCGCTTAAGAACAGGCTAAGTCCCTCATTCTCTTTTTCAACATCACTTATACTCGATGTAAAGCTGTCTGCTGTCAAACTGTTTCCACTTGAATAAAAATTTCCAAGAGCCACTAATACACTTTCTCCACCAAATAGCATTGTTTTGACCGCTTTATATATTTCGTGAAAAGCGGTAAACAACACTTTTGAAGTTGGAATTGCTACTGTCGTCCAAGCGCCATATGTAAGAAGTTTTACAGCTATTGCTCCCGGCCTCGATTGCGGATTTTCACCAGTAACGAATGTCCATATATATTTGAGCATTTCCCATAACGTAAGGATTAAACATATAAACAAACCGACACCCGTTATCGTGTTGGTAAAGTTGCTGCCAACAGCACTGTCAAACCATCCGTCAATCACAGAAATGTCAAGTTCACACATTGCTTGCAAAATGATTGTCGCTGCTAGAAAGTAAATGGTTGACACGATAGCCATGATAAGTTGTATGGCAAACGATATGACAGTATTTACCAGTAAGCCAATACCAGCCAGTCCTTTAAGAGCTGTTAAAAAAGTGACCATTAAACTTCCTCCCTTCATTAAATAATGAAAACAAAAACCGCCGCTAGAAGCGGCGGGAAACTACTTGTTTTGTATGTCAACTAATTTCACATTACTTACGGTGTAGGCGTTGTCGTTCCACCACCAGTGATGCTTTCACCAACGGTTTGTGCAATTGACAGAATTCCACTTGCTGCAAAAGAAACTACAACTGCGAATATAGATGCCCAAGTTGCACTCTTTGCTCTGTTTACTGTTTGCTGGTCCATTCCGGGAAGACGTGCGATAATCTGGGATGCAATAATGCCGATAACTCCGGCGGGAACAACCCAATGCTGCAACATCGTTACAGCATCATCCAAGATGCTTTTAACCTGCGTGTCCATCGTGTCAAATACGCCTGCATAAGCGCTAACCATACTTGCAATCATAATGGTAAGCATAACGGCGTAGATTACCATCGCACGACGACCAGCCGCACGAATGCGTTCTGCTTGTTTCAGTTTCATACGAATTCCTCCATTCATTTTTTATTTTGCGAAACAAGACGTCTTGTGATTTGGTTCATCCAACTATCACGCTATAACTATACTAACTTTGCGCAATACATAACTGGCTACTGCTTTTCGCTTTTTTGGCTACTGTTTTACTCACTTTTTGGCTACTATGACACTCTGGGAGATTAACATATAAAAAGAAAGCTCGATGCCTTCGTAAGACATCGAGCTTTCTCGCAATTTATTATTGAGCGGCAAGTCGCGCACAAAGAAGGTCGCTTACGCCACCAGTTTTTGTGTTCAAAACAGATGCAAGCATAGCATTTTTATTTCCAATAAGATTCATTTTCACCTTTGCACGAGTGATAGCTGTATAAACCAGATTTCTCGTAAGCATAAAACGGTGAGAATAACTTATCGGCATAATCACTGATTTGAATTCACAACCTTGTGAAGAATGCACTGTGATTGCATATGCAAGTTCGAGATTCTTCAATCGTTCCGGAGGAAATTCGATGATTTCACCACTGAAATCGATTTTCAACGTTGCACCAACATCCTCAGAAATAACTTCAACAACCTTACCGATGTCACCGTTAATAACGTCTGTTGCGTTCTTCTTGTTGATAACGCGGTCACCAACTCGGAAGTGTCTTTCCCCGGAGACGGCATCAAGCCTTCCTTCTACAGGTGGATTGATAATCTCTTGAAGCTTTTTATTAAGCATATTGGAAGACAGGGGGTCTTTATCACTCTTATGTGTCGGTGTAATGACATATGTATTATCAAAGCCATACTCTCCAACACTCTTTGTGAATTCATCAATAACCCTCTGCACAATTGCATTTTCAGGAACCTCTGTGAAAACACAGTCCTTTGAGAAGTTTAAATCACGAGTGTTCCCCGTATTTACCTTGACTGCGACATCTGCAATCATACTACCAGATGCTTGTCGATAGTTCTTTGTGAGGCGAGTGACATGGACTTTACCACAGTCAATCAAATCGCGAAGAATTGCACCGGGTGTGACTGACGGAAGCTGGTCAACATCGCCAACAAATACAATGTGAGTTCCGGGAGTACAGTCAGTTGCATCGATGAGAAAATTCGCCAAATGAATACCAACCATAGAGAACTCATCTACAATGATAAGACCACCCGCGAGTTTCTGACCATCACACGGCGCTTCAAATCCAGATGGTGTATCTGCCGGAATGAGTCCCAGAGTCTTGTGAATTGTTTTTGCTGGTCTTTCGCAGCTTTCTGTCATGCGTTTTGCTGCCAAACCTGTGGGAGCCATAAGAGTGATTTGCCCATCCGGGTAAATTTTTTCGTAAGTCTCCATAATAGCTTTCAATACAGTCGTTTTACCAGTACCGGGACCGCCTGTAACAACAGAAAACAAATTGGATGCGGCATACACAGCGGCTTCTTGATTTGGATGCAACTGAATGTTCGGATGCTCCTTCTTCCATTGCTCAAATGCTGCACAAAACTTCGCAGCATCCTGCTCCGTTGGAGTTTGAGCACCCAGCTCAAGAATTCGTTTTGCAAGTGCCTTTTCCATATCAAAATCTTCGCGGAGATATAAAAATCCATTGGGACCAACAGTGCTTGCAATTTTTTTCTGCTGTTTAAGTCTATAGATAGACTCATTCACAATAGACTCTTCAACCGGGCGAACACTTCCGTTGATTTTTGGAATGTTACAGGACAGGAGTTCCATCGTTTGATAAAAATGTGCAGGTTTCTGAACAACAATAGAACAGTTCTTAGCGCGCAATGTTAACAATGAAGCCATTACAGCCGCATCAATACGTTCTGGTTTTTTGGGTTTATAGTCCTGAGCCAACGCAATTTTATCTGCTGCATCAAAACCAATGATGCGAGTTGTTGAATAAGGGTCTTTAGTAACCGTATCAAAAGCATTTGAGCCGTATGCGGTAACAAGCCTTCTTATAACTTGAGGGTCAACAACTTTTTTTAACAGTTTTGTAAGCGCAGCGGTTGCAGAAGCAACTTCTATATGTTTAGCAAGAAGCTTTGCTCTTCGCTCCGAAAGCCCCTTGATAGATGCCGCAGCAACCATCGGGTCTTCTGCTACCTTTTGAATATCTCCATCACACCAATCAACAATGGCGGCAGCAATCTTCTTGCCAATACCTTTTGTTGAGTTCTTTACAAATTCCAGTGCGTCTTTTTTGTTTTTCGGTACGCAAGGAACAGCATACTGGAGTGTGAATTGAAGTTCATTGTTTTTCTTATAGCGTGACCACTCGCCCGTGAGTTCGAACGATTCTCCAGCATATTTAGGTGAAATGATTCCCTTTACTGTAAAGTAAGGTAAATCTTCTCCACCCGTAGGAATCTTATCTTTTTCGTTCGTTTCAAACAGGCAGATACGCCAATCGTTTTTTGCAACCAGTTCCTTTCGAAATCTGGAAACAATTGTAACCTTCTCCCCTAATTGCATTTCATATCCTTCTTTATAAAACACGCCAGTTTAACATCTTATCCCAACAGGCGTTTGCAAACACCGATACATTGTTTAAACGTATCGGAACTTGAATCGCCAAGAGGGATATAGAACACTGGAATGCTATATCTTTTCGCTTCTTCAACAACATCCGATGGAATTTCCTTGTCCACGCTCACGACAATATCGCTTGCACCGACTTTCCCCTTTGTGGGAATATTTGTGGAATAATTCCAATCGGATTCATATACAGACACAGGCGATTCGTCACAAATAGCCAATGCCCGAATTCCAAACAAGGCGAGCTTCAACTCAACTATCTCAACCGCCTCGGAAGCATTTCCCTTCGAATTCACAAATACATGGATTCGACGAATAGCCATTAACACATCTCCTTTCGCAATTCACGTAAACGGCGACCACCACCAGAGTAAGAAATATAATTCTTCAAGGCGGTATGCCAATCAGGATGTTCACGTTCAAGTTTCTCGATGTCAGCCTTGTTCATCTTTGGCGTAGACTGATATTCAAGATACTTGATAACATATTTGCAGTTGTTCGCAGAATCTTCACAAATTGCAAAAGTGTTTTGTCCCATTGCATAAAAAACAGGACCGAGTTCATCCTTTAATTGTTCATCTAATGCTTTCTTTTGTTTTTCGAGTGCTGCAATTTGCTGCTTCAAAGCATCTGCTTTTTCAAGTGCAGCAGCATAAACAGCAGGGTCAAGAGTAATAGGCGTTTTGTTTGCAACGCCTTTGCCCTTATAGCGGCGGGCTGTTTTAATAAGCAGTTCACCGTTGCCGTTCGGTTCAGGTTCGATTTGAGAAAGAACACTTCCGTTCCAAAATTCTTCACACTCCTGAACAATTTCCATCTCCATATCAAGGTCACGAATAGCGTGGCTATAAGTCACCGTATCGCGGTCAAATAACGCAACCAAGTATGCATCATCGACGTTTACCATGAACATCTGTTCCTGCACCTGTTCGAGATAGTATTCAGGAATGTTGTTATCTGCATAATGGCTCTTTGTGTGAATACTGGGAGCCTTGAATTCCAGAACCGACCAATGACCATCAGGCCACTTCATCATTGCATCAAGATTACACGTCAAGAACGGATATTTTTCATTGCTGAAAATCATCGTCTCAACATGGACTTCGCAACCATCAAATTCCGGGATTTTTTTAATATACATTCGCAGATAGCTCTCGCAAATATGTCCCCACAGGAAAATCAACTGTTTTTTCAGTTCTTCTTCCGGTGTGCATGTTACAAGTTCAGCATGACCAAGTTTCTGGTGCCAAAGGTCAACATTATTGGTAAACGGATTTGTTCCCATTACGGCAGATACTTCTGATGCGCCGATACAAATACGACGACGATTATGCCATTCGTCTTCAGATAATTTTGAACCATCCACAACACGAAGCGGGTCATAATCGCACTCATTAAAGAACTTGCGAGCTTCATCCGAAGCGTTCGCAAGAACTTCTTCTCGAAGCGCTAAACCAAACTCGGTATTCATGTTTTCAAGATGATACGGGATGTCAAGACTCTCTGTCGTTGCTCCTTTATCTGAACCATCAAAGCTCCCAGTCTGATTTAGTACATCAGACAAAAAAGGATTTTTAACAGAAACGTTGTAACGAGAGCAAATTGTATCAACAATTTCTTTTTTTCCGTAGACAATAACCTGTCGTTCGATTTCTGGCTCAAAAAAGGCGAAAGCGGAAACGATGTCAGCAATTCCACTCTTTTGAAACATATTAACCGTTTCAAAAAGGTCTGCTTTATCGTCTTCATTGTTTGCCATTAAACCAAGACCAAGACAAAGTGCCGCACGAGTTGTGTCAACACCATACTGCTCTTCAAAGTTTTCGATAATATTAGTAAAACTACTCATAAACACTCTCCTGTTTTAAAGAAATAGGTGGGTAGCACATATTGTGCCACCCACCGTTCGGTTTGTTTCGATGGGTTAATACCTCTTAATATCCCTTATAATCACCGGGGATATTGCCAAGGTACTGCCAATCCATGCCTGCAGCTCGACCAACTTTGAGTGCTGTCTTGAACTGCAGCGCAACATTGTTCGGGTTATCTCGTACCACAAAAGCATACGCATTTGCGATAGCGAGGAAGCAATCAAATGCTGTTGCCGGATTCTTACCGTACAGACTCTTAAAGTTCTCTGCCGCCTCATGACCAGCCTTTTTGGCAATATCCAAGTTCGCCATTGCACGCAAAAGTGCGTTGTAGGCGTTTTTCACCTGAACATTCTGAAGACTGTCAATGTTTTTAGCTGCGTTGTTCATCATTGTATCGGACTGCTTGAACGACTCGACAATACTGTGCATCAAGCCGTCAACACGTTCCGTATAATTTCCGCTTCCGGTATGAACAACACGAAGACCCTTCTCACTGTCACACATTGGAACGGTTACTCCGCTATGACCAGAAAGCGCAAACGCCGGGATAATGCGGAACGCACTGCTCGCAGTATTACTCGAAGCAAACTGCAAAACGGGATAGTAACCACCCTGATAGAGCGTGTTAAATCCCTTAAGAATCTGGTCTTTATACGCAGAAAGGTTCAACTCCCAAGTTGTCGTCGTATGAGAAATGTACATATTCTGTACAGTCGCTTTCGGATAGGTCTTCTTCCAGAAAGCTTCGAAAACCTTTGCAATGTCACTGAGCTTGCCATAGGCGAACTTCTCAGAATTCATTGCGCGAATTTTGTTACAATTCTCAATGATGGAAACGCCTTCAGAGCTGTTCTTGAACTGCCCGTTCAACTCCGTTGCTGCGTCTTCTTCGGATTTCTTCCAATGGCGCTCAAAACCATTTCTGGTAAAACCAGCACGGGTAGAAAGACCCTCAATGGCAGACCAACCGATGGGAATGATTCGACCACCATCCATTTTCAAAGCCAAACCCGTACCACCATGACTCTTCATCGTGGAAAGCACAGCTTCGACATCAGCTTTCATGTTCGCTGCCATCTGTGCCACATGCAGCGGGGCATCCATAACAGAAACCACCTTAAGATTTTTCTGAATCGGGTCGATTCCAATGCCAGTCGCCTGCATATCCTCATCGTGCGTATACACGGTTTCGGTTGCGGCGATGTCGCACAGAGCTTTGTAAAAATCTTCCCACTTCACGAAGGAACTTTCCCAGTTATCGCTGACAAAGTTTGCATAAAGTGGTGCCGTCGATACAACGGGAGCTGTATTTGCGTTTGCTGCAGGTGCAGCGGCAATCGTGTTCTGATTGGCAACATGCGGTACACTTACAGGTGCAGCCGACTTCTGCTGCGGCTGAGCCGCCTGTACAGAAGGCTTAGACTGAGCCGGATTAACGACTGCTTTACTCTGCGTCGTTTTTGCAACTACAGGTGCGGGTGGAATAGGAGACGCGACAGGCTTAGCGTTATCATACATGGCATCGTCTTCGTTATCGGCGATTTCGTGAATGTTGAACTTGAAGAATCTCTTGATGTCTTCATCATCACCAACATCACGAATAATGTCCTCAACCGTTTCGACAGACGGCTCAAAAGTGGAACTCTTAAATTCCATAAAGTCGTTGTAATCAACGGCATCAATGAGGTCATCCGGGGTAAGTCCATCAACGGAAATGTCATATTTTTCCGCAATAGCAGCCATAACGATTGCAGGACCGTAGTCATTGACCCATGTGGCAACAATGTCAAAACCAAACTCATCGTTCACAATTTTTTTTAATTCAGCAATTCGAATAGACATAGAATTTTCTCCTCTGCTGCATTTTGCAGCTTTTAAAATTCACCATTTGTGGTGTTTTCTGGGGTGTTTCCACCTGTTTTTTTGCCCTTAATTTGTAGGGACTTCCATCAAGCAGTAAGTCTACTGCTTACACAAAGAAAAGTAGCCCGTGTCATACTCTTGGTTTGAGTGCTGACACTGCTACTCCTTTCATTGATTTTCTTGATATTTCGTGGTTACTTTTCTTGTGCTTTTGTACTATACCAACATTGCACACGCAAAACATAAACCGCGTACTGCTGATACACAGTGCGCGGTTGTCATCAAGTTGCGGCGAGATTCACATCGGTATAAATCCACTTATCCACTGTTCTATTTTTTTTCGTTCATCTCTATTGCTTAGGTAGTAACCAGTTTTCAAAACAGACTTTTTTTCAACAGAATAAATTGATTCACATTCATTATCCACAATACATGCTTTACAATTTCCGTTTTCATCTGATAAGTAAACTTGAAGATTATCTTTACTAACACCTATACATTTTTTTAAACTCACAATAGTCAAATTACTGCTCGTTCTATTACTCCAGTTGTTTGAAATTACCAAACCATAACGTAACTCATCAGCAGATGTTGTAACACTAATAACATCACCCCACTTGTAGCCGTTTTCACATAAAAGCGGAGAAAACAGTTGCTTGTTCCAGATTTTTTGGGATGAAATCTGAATAGATACTCCTTTTTTTATATTGTTCCAAACATCTGGCATAGATTCTTTAACATTGAGACGAAGCCCAATAGAAAGAATTTCGGATTCTATTGACGTTATATTTTCGCACAATGCAATACTATCTCTCGTAAGCGCACATTCTCGTGCTGGCACGTATATATGTGTTGGTAAATCCTTTTTATGTGCTGTTGTCATTGGTATGATGACAGTTTCGTGTCTTATTAAATTGTTGTGCAATACAATAGCTGGTCGTCTTCCCGTTTGAATACAACTCTCATCTTTACTTTTTAGTGGAGCCCAAACGACATCCCCAATTTCAAATAGCACTTATTATCATCTACTTCCTTTTATTTCTGCGATTACTATACCAACATTGGAAATGTGTACAAAAAGCCCTCTCCTAACGCATTCTGCTACACGTAACAGATACATTAGAAGAGGGCTTCTTTATTTAGTTTCCATCAATTTAAGAAGTTCATTTTTATCGAACCAGACATACTCCGATACCATGATTCGCTCATCTCTCAAACAACAAACCACTTCATTTGATGTGTCATCCATAAGGATGTCGATGTATCCACATCGACCAGAAATAAGGCGTTTTGCTGCTTTGTCTACTACGGAATCACGAAGTACATAGAGCTCCCCATGTGCTATTTGGTCGTAGTTATCAGAGGTCGTTTTTTTCTTATGAAGATAATATTTTACACAATAAGTATTATCGCTAACACCTTGTTTTGTAAAGCATTTAGAAACTTTCGCCTTTTCCTTTTGCTCTTTAAATTCGAATCGCATAATTTTCCTTCTTTGCCTTTCAAATATCTAAAATAGCTATAATTCACATATAAGCTACAGTTTTCTTAAAGAATAGAGATTAAAAATCTCTTGATTGTTTATCCATAAAGAATTATACTTACTTTGCATTTATTCGCACTAATCGTAATTTTGGGCAAAAAAAATAGCAGAGGCATCGGTATCCACCGATTGGCCCCCTTCCGGGGGCGGTTTTGCCCCTGCCGCTTTCTACTACCTCAACGATAAGCCGTTGAGCCACTTTTCAAAGATGTGTCGCCTTCCAAGTTGCCAACCCGCACAGCTCAGTGTTTAGAGCCGTAATCGCGTCGCCAATAACAGTAACTCTACTGATACCTGCGGCTGAATTGTAATCTTGTATGCCATCCAAGAAAAGGGGAATTAGAAATTGACTATCTATAATATACCAAAAGAAAAACCAGCGGGTTAAAAAATCCGCTGGCGCAATGTTAATTTTTTGTGAACAATTTTCCGATTATATTTATTCCTTTTACGTAAGGGTCTTCCCAGTAGCGTGAGTCTTTTGAGTTGTTTCTGTTATCTCCCATTACAAAATAGGAGCCATCTGGCACCACAAAAGGTCCGAAATTCAAATTTGTGTTTGGCTCTTCCTTGAGCCAGCTTGTTTCATCATAGTAATTCCCGTTTATGTATGTCTTTCCATTTTTTATTTCAACAATGTCTCCTCCAACCCCAACAATACGCTTAAGGAAGCATCGTGGGTTGTCTTTACTTTGAGAATCTTGTTTTGCTGTGGTTTGGAAAACAATAATGTCGCCCCTCTGTAAATTATTCCTTTTCCCATACAGTCGAATTGCTGTAAACGAAGAGCCAGTCATTACTGTGTCTTCCATACTCTGACTTGGTACATATCCAACGCAAAACACACCTCTGAACAGAATGATAGAGATACAAAAAACAGCAAGTGGTAGCTTTAAAAATTCGTATATTTTTCGTATTATTTTATTCATAAATCATGGCAAGGAATTCCTCAACTTCAATCGTATGGGAATTGCTCGTTCACATCCTTTCTAATAAATTATACCTATATATTTTTGAAAACATACTTTCTATTACTACAAAAACAAAAAAAGACATGTGCTTGCTATTTCTAGCAAACACATGTCAATCCTTTGTCACCATTATCGTTATAAAAGTCTTCTTGACTACCGAGACATAGTGCAGAACACTATGTTGTCAATGAGACTTTTTGATTGAATTGTATTTCTAACGACAAAAAATACAATTTCGTGTCACATGTCGAAGCTCAGCCCGGACATGATTATTCACTAAACCAACTCGGTATTGGTTTTTGCGCTAGGGAAATGATGACAAACTTGCCCCAAAGAAGAGGAAACGTCACACGCATGAACCTCTGCTTCCGATGAAACGGTCAGAGGATACAAGCAATGAAAACGCCTCAACCACTTTCACGGCCTATGACTAAACGTCAAAAGTCTTGAAAGTGTTTTTGTGATGGCAAGACCTTTCACCACGTTACCTTACTCCTCCACAGGCAAATGCGGAAGTAGTAAACTTGCAGTTATGCAAGTGTGGCGCACCAAAAAGGATATTACTCCTTTTTAGTGGCAGAGGGGGAAGTTTCCTCTTCATCGTTCCCGCTTTGGCAGGTTCGGAAGAGCGCGGAGTGGCATCTCCACACCGTCCGAAGCACCAGAATGAGTACATCCAAAAAGATGATACCCACTCCGAGTCGGATGATGAAGAAACCCATTGCTGTCAACATGCTAACAAACTTCTTGTTCGTCAGCAGAAGGACAGCAACAGCACACCAAACATTAGCCGTCAGTATACGCGCATACATCGGGTCAATGTTCAATGCCTCCAAGATTTTCTCCATGAGTTTGACACTCTTTGAAGAGACCTTGGTGTAAATGCCGTACACAAACGCGAGTACGACACGGAACACCTTCTGGAAGATTTCCAGAGAGGCGGCAGGAGTGGTAGAGCAAGTATTCTCGCTCTTTTTTTCGCAGTTGAACTTGTCCATAAGTTACCTCCTTAAAGGCTGGGACATTCGAGACAGAATCTATCTGCCCGGTCAGTAAGTACCGTCACCTGCGAAAGTGGCGATACACGGTTAAGTGTTTACAGGAGAGTGCAGGTCCAACCTTGCCCCCTTTCGGGGGCAAGTCGTGCCTACAACAATAAAGACCCTCATGAGGTGGTCACTCCGGTAATTCAGTCCATCCAACACAACACCAAATCAACAATAGGGCAAACAAGCCACAAAATGCCAACCGATATTACGTTGGAAAGGTTTTCTGAATCTCCAAAGAGTGACCACCGTCACAAGGGGTCTTTAATTACTGTAAACATCTATACTATACCAACACTTTTTGCGCAAAGTTAGTTAAAGTCAATGTGGTTTGTTAATTTTTTATGAACAAACAAAATTAAAAATAAGCCCCCACCCAACAATGATTGTCGAGTGGGGGCTTATTACTTTATAGGGTTACTATTTTGCTTTAGGTTTCAGAACCATCGTTTTCGGTGTTGCTATCCTCTTTGTTGTCATTGCGCTTTTTCTTAAAGACGACAAATCCGGCAGCGCCAATTACAACGATTGCGATTCCTGCAATCACGCCGATAGGCGCAGTGTCTTCAGGATAGACCGTAACTCCCGAAGCCTGAGCGGTTTCAGCGGTTGCGGTTTCTTCTGTGCCAACACCGTTCGTTGTAGTACCCGTGCGCGGGATAGAAGTGATTCCGCTGATGGCAGAAGCTGCCTTGGAAATCACTGTCTCCATATATACGCCGGGTCGTCCGGGGACATTCGGCTTGTTGGGGTTATCCTTCGGCACATGGTTCGGTTCCGGCGTTGTAGAAGGTGTCGGGTCTGGATTGTGGTCCGGAGTCGGGAACAGAGGATTACCGTCCAGTTTACTTACGACTTCATTGGTTTTGCCCGGAATCGTGGGTGTCTTTTCGGGAGGATTATTCTCCCCTGTCTGGTCTTCCGGCTGATAGGTGTAGCTTGCTGCATTGATAATCAGCTTGTCTACTTGCGTAGTGCTGCCAATCTTTACAACGAGCTGAACCTCTTTACTCTCCCCTACCGCGAGGTTGCCAATGTCCCAAGTTACCATATCGGAATCGAAGTCAAACA
>OGXA01000085.1_pt1 | contig 74925 bp, 77 predicted proteins | sample 1576171 | NCBI WGS metagenome assembly OGXA01 (sample SAMEA3541587, study PRJEB24748) | human gut metagenome | biome: human gut; feature: human-associated habitat; material: faeces | place: China | collected 2012 | reverse complement strand
AATAACAGTCAAAATATATGACGAAAAGGGAAAGAGCACGACAATGACATTAACAGTACACAAGAAGCTTGCAGAAGAATTTAAGGCAGTATTTGAGGACATGTACAAGATTAAGTTTAGAATAAAGGCTTCACAGACTGCAGCTTACGTATGGAAGAACATAAGTGGTACAGGTACCATATCACAACATTCTTATGGACTTGCAATTGACATTAACTGGAATGATAACCCTTGCTTTTATAATACCAACGTGGACGTGTCAAAAGGATATGGTGGTTACAAGCCCGGAGTTAACAAGTTTAGTGTCACACAAAAGGTAATCAAAATATGGAAATCACATGGCTTCTATTGGGGAGGCGATTGGTCAGGTAAAAAAGACACGATGCATTTCTCATACACGGAAAAGCCGTGATGATGGAAAGGAGATTCATGGATAAAAGAAAAGTACTTGGAATAGCAATGATTTGTGTTGCAATACTCATTGCAGGCTATTATTTTTTACATCCATTGTTTAATAAAAAAGATACAGATAAGGAAGTGACCACAACGGTCGAAAGTGCGGAAATTACAACGCATGATATTCCTGAAATTACAAGTTATGAGGAAATAACAACAATCGAGGAAACAACAGCCGAGAATGTAACGGTTGATGAGTACAGGGAAGAACATCTTGAAATGCAGAACATGGAAATAAAACTTCCAAGTGATGATGTAATGGCACTGGTTGAAAATGACGTTGACGGGCTGAAAAATGCAGTACAGGCATTTGTTAACGGATACGGATATGGAAATGCCAAGTATGCCGATTATGCAGGCGATGTTCAGATTAATACCAATGACGGCATTGTTGATATGACATATTATCTTAAGTTTGAAAAAAGCAGGGCACTATATTTTTATGTAACTTATGACAAGAATACAAAGCAATGGACTACAAGGGTGGCGTGAAAGGAGACCAAATGAAAAATAACAGAAGAGCATACTTATGCTGCAACGATAAAATGGAAGGTTTTTACAAGGGACTTTGGGACAAGAGATTAGGAGAGTACATAACAAGAGTTAAGTCCATTGATGATGCAACAGGTGTCTATGTCATTGATAAGGACAGCATCAATAAGGACAAGCTAAATAAGGTATTGGAAGAAGCACAGATGAAAGGAATACGTGTATGGAATCTTAACAAGGAACTGGTTGATGAAGAGTTGGTTGAAGCACTGTATAAGGACAAACTTAATTCAAGAATTAAAGGAGCAAGCATTGAAATTGAAAGATAGAATAAGCATGAAAAGAAACAAGGATGCCATAAGATTTTTCATTATCATTTTCTTTTTTGTGGGAGGATATGTGTTTTTCTTTAGCTCTACCTATTGGATGCCAACATCTGCAGATGCATCATATCTTACAAAGATAGGAGTTACCAATTCGTGGGAAGACAGAGAGGTGACTATTAACAGATGGCAGTATTCCGAAACTCAGCAATTAATGGAAATTGATCTTGATGTTGCAAACAAGTCATATGATGGCATTAACAAATATAAGTTTTCCGCAATGGACTTGAAGGGAAACAAGTTGAAATGCGATGTGATGATTGAGGAAGAAGATTGGATTGTCTTAAGAATATCAGACATTCCAAAAAGATGGAGTGACGTGTCATTAAGAATGGAAATGCCTGATGGAACCGGAGACAGACTAAAACTCTATACGAACGTTGTTGATGTTGAAAGAGTTACAGAATTAAAGAGCATGGATAGAAACGGTTACATGGCACAGAAATTTAACATTGAAATATCAAACATGCAAAAAGAAGTTGAATTCGATAATAAACAGATTGACAAGCTTAACAATGAAATAGCAGAGGTTCAGAAGGAAATTGAACGTATAAACAAGGAAAAGATATATCAGACAGATAAGGAAAAGACTGAAAGTGATTCATTGATTGCAGAAGCTAATTCGACAATTACATCAAAGCAGAAAGACATACAGGAGCTGATGGCTGACATTGATGAAATTAATAAACGTATTGACATGAAAAATAAGGAAAAAAGCGATTTGGGACTATGACAAGCAAGGAAAAATTTGATTGGATAAAAGAAAACATAAGTATTGTGGATTATGCATCGTCAATAGGTTTTACGCCTGTAAGAAAGGGTAAGTATTACAGCTTAAAGGAACATGATTCAATAATCATAGATACTCATAAAAACGTGTATTGGCAAAATTCCATTTCAGGTTATGGAAAATGCATAGGAGAAATGGGTTCAATAATAGATTTCGCCATGAAATTCTGTAACATGAGTTTTTACGAGGTTATCAGGCAGTTTGAGGGAGACATCCCAAGGGACAGTCAATGTCAGGTCAGAAAGGAAAAAAGAATTTCTGATAAAACACTGAAACTTCCGGGAAAGGATTCAAACATGAGAAAGGTGTATGCATATCTCATTAAGACAAGAAACATAAAACCGGATGTAGTACAGTTTTTTGTTGATAACAAAATGTTGTATCAGGATAAAAATGGAAATTGTGTCTTTGTTGGATACGATGTTAACAATGGAGTGGTTCCGGTGTTTGCCTGCAGAAGAGGAACAAATACTTTTAAACCATTCTATGGTGATGTTGCAGGATGCGATTATGCCAAATGCTTTTATGTTGATAACGAGAGCAATGTGCTGGTAGTGACAGAATCTGTCATTGATGCAATGAGCATCATGAGCCTTGTTAACAGTAATGAAAAATATAATTATTTAGCCCTTGGTGGCGTTGGAAAATGGGAAGCAATTAAGACGTATCTTGATAAGGGAAACATTAAAAAAATCATAATTGCGACTGACAATGACAAGACAAATTACAATCAGGGCGGAATCCCATGCGCACAGCTTATGTGTTCATTCGTTAAGGAAAATTATCCTGACGTGGAGAGAAAATGGAAATTGCCACCAAAACAATACGGTAAGGATTGGAATGATGTTCTCAAGAGTTATAAGGAGTGTAAGAAGAATGATTATTAGCAAATTAAATAATTATGAGAATATTGAAAAATTTCCCAAATTAGATGAAATTGAGAAAATTCAAAAAGCATCAAAGAAGAAACATGAAAATTTAACAGAGACAGTAGAACAGACAGTTAATGATTGGGAGAAATAAAGTGATAAAGATAAAAGATAGATTACAGTCAGTAAGTTCAAAAAAATTATACATAATTTTATGGATTTTCATTGTTTTAACGTATGGGTACATGTTTCTTAATGAAACAAAAAGAGAAGAAGATAATTACATATACTGCAAAATTGTACAACAGGACGAAAATAGTGACATGCAAATATCGTTTCCGGACGGAAAGAAACAATGGATAGAAAGAAAAGACGAGGAAATAAGTGAGGATGGAAAATATATCCGACTAAGAGTGATTAGATACTTCAATAGAATCAATCAGTTGAAGAGTGAAGAATTAATGGATACATGGATAAAGACAGATAGATAAGGAGAAGTAAGAAGAATGATTATTTTTGTGGGAAGTAAGGAAAAAGGATATTTTTGTGAAGATGTTGCAGCTAAGTTTGACCAGGCGGTTGAATACATAGACACAGACATTCACATAGTAAATCAAATAGCGGAGATAATGAACTATAAGGAAAATTGTGAATATCTTGTAGTTGATGTGGAGCAGTATGCAGATGATGCAGATGTAATCATAGATTCATTAATGAAAGTAAAGGAAGCTGTAAATACCAAGATAATCATATACGCTGTAGCATTTTCTCCAAAGTCTGAACTTCTATCAGGATTGTATTCAAGAGGAATACGTAATTACATATTTTCAGAAATGCTCAGTGACAAGAAGAAAGACCTAACCAACTGCATAAACGGTTTTTATGAGCAGTGGGGTTATGAAAGTCTGGGAATATATTTTGAGGGTGAGGATGAAGATAATGCAGAAGAAATAACAAAAAAAGAAAAGGTAAAAACGATAGGAGTTGCCGGAGCAGTAAGAAGAATGGGAACAACAACGCAGGCATTACAGATTGTTAAGTATCTTAAATTTAACGGATATAAGGCTGCATATTATGAAATGAACAATCATGGATTTGTAAAGGCAGTCAGGGAGTTTTACGAGGATTCACAATATGATGAGATGGAAGGACTTACAGAGTATCAGAATGTTGACATGTATTACAAGGCAGAAAGATTAAAGGAAGTACAGGACAAGGATTATGAATACATAGTATATGATTATGGCGTTTACAGCGAACATGATTTTAACAAAGTCTCATTTCTTGAAAAGGACATACAGATATTCGTTGTTGGAAGCAAGCCTGATGAATTTGAAAAGACATATGAACTAATCAAGAGCAATTTTTATAACGATGTATTTTATGTATTCAATTTTACTGCGGAAACTGAAAAAAAGGACATTAAGGAATTAATGGAAGACAAGGCAGACAAGACATTTTTCGCAGATGAATCAAAGGATCCTTTTACTTTTGGAAATTCAGAAATTTATAAGAAAATGATTCCAATAGAAAACAAGAGCGAAGAGAAAAAGGAAAAGAAATCAGGATTTTTCAGAAAAAGAAAAAAATAAGGAGGAAGACAATGGATAGCAGAACAGAAAAATTTATGAAATTAATGGAACAACTTGGGGCAGACATTGACATCCCGGATGAATTTGAGTTCGAAAAGCCTGATGAAGAAGTAATTCATGAGTGGGATGAGTTAGAAGGTGGTGGTACGGATGAAGCTTAACAGAATGCGTGAGGAAATGATTAACAGTTTTATTGACTGTCTTAAAAAAGATACCATTCCATGGCATAGGGGATGGAGCAGTGAACGTCCATTTAATGCAGTTACAAATACAGAATATCATGGAGCAAATGCGTTATGGTTAACTTATAATCAACAAGCACAGCTATATAAAGACCCAAGATGGTGTACTTTTAAACAGGCACAATCGAAGGGGTGGAAAATTAAACAGGGATCAAAGGGAACAAAGATTGAATTTTGGTCTTTGTACGACACAGAAGAAAAAAGGAAATTAACAAGAACAGAAGCAAAACAATTGACAGATGAACTAACCGCAGAAGAATTTACCAACAGAGTAAAACCTGTATCAAACACATATACAGTATTTAATGGAGAACAAATAGAGGGAATACCATTATATGAAATTAGAAAAAATGTGTTACATCTGGATGAGTTTTTATCTGGAAGAAACAAGCTAATTGAAAATATGAAGGTTGGATTTAAGGAAGGTGGTAATGAAGCTTTTTATTCTATGGCAGAAGATATGATAGTACTCCCCAAAATAAATCAGTTTGACAATGAATTTGAGTATATAACTACTTTTTTTCATGAAGCAGGACATGCAACAGGTCATGTAAGTAGGTTTAATAGAGAAATGCCAAGTGCAAGAGGAACAGATATATATGCAAGGGAAGAATTGAGGGCGGAAATAGCATCAGCATTCGCAGCACAGACATTTGGAATTGATTACACTCAAAATAAATATATGGAAAATCATGAGGCATATATACAGGATTATATAAATGTTTTAGAGAATAAACCAAATGAATTATTTGCAGCCATCAAGGATGCAGAAAAAATTTCAGACTATCTAATAGAAAAGGGCGAATTTGGATTAGAAAAAGAAACTGAAATGTCAAGAGACGCATCTTTTATGAAAAAGATGGATACATATGTTGCATTACACAGAAATTATCTTGAGGAGTTATCACAAAGTAAGTTACCAATAGTAATAAATGGTTATGGTGGTCCGGGAGCAGGCAAGTCTACAGCATGCTTGGAAATTACTGCAGCCCTGAAAAAGGAAGGCTACAATGCTGAATATGTTCAGGAATATGCCAAGGAACTTGTTTATGAAAAGGACATGGAAATGTTGGATGGATCTCCGGAACACCAATATGAAATTTTAAAGGAACAGACAAGAAGGATGGATAGGCTATATGATCAGGTAGATTTCATTGTTACGGATTCACCAATACTTCTAAATGAAATATATAATAAAGAGCTTACACCTGAATATGAATCGCTTGTAAATGAACTGCAGGGAGAATACATTAATTATTCCTTTTTTATGGAAAGGGATGCCTCAAACTTTGAAGAAGAGGGACGTATTCACAATCTTACAGAAAGCATTGAAAAAGACAATGAAATTAAGGACATGCTTCAAAAGAATGAGATTAAATACAAAACCTATAATCACGAAAATGTAAATGAAATAGTTAATGATGCAATAGATTTCTATGAAAAAATTAACGAAGGAAAGAGTAACGAAAAAGAGGTGGTTAGGGATGCAGAAAACATTCAATTAACCGGTGCAGAAGCTGCAAGATTTAGAATGGCCATGAAAGGTCAGGAACGTGCGCTTGACATGTTCATGAATGATGAAGGCATTCCTGAACACATTAAAAGTGACAGCATGGCCATAGGGAAAGAGGTTGAGAAATATTTTAGTGAAGGATTAAGCATTGGTGAAGTTATCATGAATCATACACAGGACATAGATAATTCATGCAACATTTTTAATCCAGCGTACACAAAAAATCTTCTTTCAGGATTGTACGCAAAAACTAATGATGAATATAGAAATCTGAAGGAATTGCCTAACTTATGGAATGAAAGAGAACTGGTGGAAATATCGGAAGGACTGGCAGAGCAGCTCATAAATGAACAGATACCAATAGCATCAGGAATGTTCGCTTTGGATCAGGTAGATAATCCTAGGAAGTTTCAAGGCTATAAGGGTTCCAAGTTTTTTGTAAATGAAAACGTGCTAATAAATGCATGTGAAAATGGCAAGGTTAATCTTGTTAAATGTGAGCAGGTCGAAACACCGGGATTTGAAACGGGTAAGTATTATACGGTAAGCGAGTATGATTTTATATCAAGGGAAATCGACAGAGAATATACGCAGGGCAATAAATATCTTTGGGACAGATATAAGACGCAGGAGAATATTGATAACATAAAAAATCCGGAAGAGCAGAAATACATTGAACCAAAGACTAACAAGTTTAAACTTATCCTGAAAGGAAAGGAACATTCGGATGGCATTACATTTGGAGAAGGAAAAGGCGGAATCGTAAAACAAATGTCAGGAAAGGCATTTTCAGACGAAGTGGCAAATGCCTTTAAGAAAGATGAACAGTTCAGAAGCTTTACAAACAAGGTAAAGGATGTTTATGAATTTGAAAACAGCAAAGGAATACCAAAAGAGTTCAGAACAACCACGGATGACATGGAAGTAATCAATAAGGACATGTTACTTACACAACATGAGTTAATTAGCAACATGAAGCAACCTGAAATGAAAGCACCGGAACAAAATGTCATGGATTTTTTCAAGAATACCGGAACTAAAACTAATACAAAAGCAAGGGGGATGAACAGAAGAATGGAAATGGAATTGTAAGGAGGATTTAAATGAAAGAAGAGTATATATATTCAGTGCAGGCAGCTTTTCTTTTACAAAAAACAATGCGGGAAATACAACATATGTGTGAAAAAGGAAGACTTAGGGCTACAAAAATAACAAAAGGAAAAGAGAAACTTTTAATTGATGCATCATCGGTAGAAGACATCTTTTATAAACAGATATCAAGATATAACAGAGTTTATAAGTACCTTAATTTGTCCGAGGAAGAAAGACTTGATTACTGGAATAATGTTGAGAAAAACATACAGATAAAGTTAAACACTGTAGATTATCTAAGCTTAAAGCAAGTGGCATATCTGCTAAACGTATCAGGTCAGGCCGTAACAACAATGATAGATACAAAAGAAGTAATGTGCTTCAATCTGTTTTATAAGGGAAGGGAAAGAAAATTCATCGATGAAATTTCCCTGGCAAAATTTGTCAAGAGACGTCTTGATGAAATTAAGGAAAAATATAAGTACCTCATATCCTACATTAATACGGAAAACAAGATGTTATTTTGGGAGGAACATGAGGAGGACATCGAAAAAATAATTGATTTTGACAACAAGAAAAGAGTGAGACAGTTAAGAAATCAAAGAGAAAGGGAAAGAATGAGTAAGCAGACGGAAACGTTAGCTGATAATAAGGAAAATGGCAAAGTTTAAAAAAGGTTTAGTTAATGACATAAGAGATGAATACGACAGAGAAGAAAAGCAGAAGAAATTAAGAGAAAAATATGAAACTCCGGAAGATGTTTTAATTGTTGAAAAAGACAATACTGTTAAGTTTTTTGTAAGAACAACCGGAAACGTTATTAAGCTTGTTGTTGGAATCATAATATTTATTCTTGCAGTCATTGGATTAACAGCAATTATATATCCTGAAACAAGAAATGAACTCATTCATCAGGGAATGGCTGTAATTAAGGAATTAAAAGGTTATCTTGGATTTTAAGAAAATAAAAAAAGCACCCTGCAGATGCTTTTTCTAAATATAATGTTAAAAAAATGTTGTCAATTGTTTTTGGGAAAAACAATTGACGTGGGAATAAATCAAACAATTCATGGAACAAACGAAAATATAAAAAGCTTACTAGAGGGATAAACCAACAAATGAAAATATAAAATCTTTATAAGTAAACAAATTTATATTTTATGCATAATGAATTGATATGACGGTTAGCATAACTAACTAACTAATTAATTAACCTAACCTAACCTAGCCTAGCCTAACCTAGCCTAACCTAGCCTAGTCTAACCTAGTCTAACCTAGTCTAACCTAGTCTAACCTAGTCTAACCTAGTCAATTTTCATTATATGTTAAAAGAAATATATTGTCAATTGGCTCCAACTAATTAATTAGAAGAACTTATAAGAGGAGAAATATAATGAAGATAAAAAACAAAATTTTAACAAAATTAACAAACTTAACAGAATGTGAATGGAAGTTGTTTGAATACATGATCAGACGACAGGACAATTCAGGAAAAGTATTTGGTGTTCATAATAAAGCAGTCTGTCAGACTACAAAAATGTCAAAGCAGAGTTTCTATAATGCATTAAGAGGGTTGGCTGAAAAGAAAGTAATAACATATGAAGCGGGAGTTCCTGAATATACAGTTAATCCAGTAGCAAAACATAAGATATTTGGCAGAAGCATTGATTACAATGTTACCATCATAGATAACGATTTTTCTTATGAAGGAGCAGAAAGAGAAGGCTATGTATCCCTGCAGCGTAAATTATTCAGAAGCAAGGAATATGCTTCGTTGAAAGCTAATGAAAAGTTTCTGTTGTTTTGGTTTGCGCATGTAACAAACGAAAACACTCAATCATATAAAAGAAAAGCCAAGGAGTTTTTAGGACAGTATTCAGCAATGCTTGGCGTGAGCAAGCGTGTAGTTCGTTCATACATGCATACTCTTAAAAACTTTTTTGCAATCGGCGTAAAGAAAGGAATATGCTACATTACATATTTGCATGAAAAATTTGAAAAGGACTACAGTTCAAATCAGCGAAATAATGTCCAGGAAAATTACATTCAGGGACTTGTAAGACATATGAAAATAAAGAAGGCAAGCACAAGAGACATCAAGGATACAGCTTATTTAATGTCACAGTATGATAAATTAGCAGAACTACATGGACGTGACATTAAGCTGCTGATCACAAAGATAATCATGTCTTGTGCACGTAAGGAAACAGAACCAAAGAACAGAGTACTTAATGCAAAGTACATACACAAAATAGTGAGAAGTGAATTGGCACTTTTTTAAAATACATATCTTAATTTCGTAAATATAATTTAAAGCCTGCAGGTCAGGTTTATTTGTCGTGCATTAAAAAATTCATAAATTATTTCGGAATAAAAATAAATACACAATATTTTCAAAAATAAGATGAAATTCAGAAAAAATCTAAAAAAGCTGACTTTTTTCTTGTTTTTTTTACATTAAGTCAGTCTAAATTTATGTATGTTTTTTACTATATGGTCAAAATAATATGATTACTACTTATTTTTCTAGTCAAAATTACTGCAGGATGTTTTTGTAGGAATCCCTTATAATAAGGGGATTTGTGAGAGGCTGAAAGTTTTCTATATATATTCTTTCTTTTTTATTTTTTCTATTTATATATCCTTTTAGCAAATAAGGTAGCGTTGCTCATTTAAATGTGTCCTTCGGCCACGGAGCAACGCAAGATAGCTAACGCTATCCTAAACTTGTCATGGAAGAATATAATTTAAAGGTGTACATTTTACGTTTTTCTTTTTTTAAGGGAACTTCCCTTAAAAGAAAAAATGAAATTTACTTAAATCGTATCACCTATACAATTTAAGCAGGAATGTAATAAGTGGAGGTGCAATATGGTAGAACCTACATTATTTAATGGTGGAATAGAATTATATTGATTAATAAAGTGTTCAGAACTGTTGAGTTTTGAATACTTTATTTTTTTGTAATACAAAAGTAACATTTGACATTTGACATATATTTGGCAAAGTGTTAAAGTGTATTCATAAGTTATGTTCATAAATAAATGAACAGTTTTGTAATATTTGAGGTGATTTTTATGAAATATGGCTATGCGAGAGTGAGCACACATTGGCAGGCTGCAGATGGTAATTCTTTAGAGGCGCAGATTGAAAAATTGAATGCTGCAGGTGCCGAGAAGATATTCATGGATGAGTATTCCGGGAAAACCACAAGGCGGCCACAGTTGGAAGAGTTGCTTTCCTTAATATCTTCAGGAGATGAATTAATTGTTACTAAGCTTGATAGAATTGCTCGATCAGTAATTGAAGGGTCTGAACTTATTAAAAAACTTCAAGATGATGACGTGGTTGTCAATGTTTTAAACATGGGATGTATGGATAACAGTCCGACAGGTCGTTTGATTACGAACGTGATGTTAGCATTTGCAGAATTTGAAAGAGACATGATCATTGAACGAACTCAGGAAGGTAAAAATGCGGCCAAGAGGAACAATCCCAATTTTAAGGATGGAAGACCTTTGAAATTTGGAGAGGAACAAATCGAATTAGCATTGAAATTATTGGAAAATCATAGTTATAAGGAGGTAAGCAACATGACAGGAATTAGCAAGTCAACATTGCAGAGAGCAAAGAAAAAAAGATTGATTAAATATTTTGAATTATGTAATAATGTTGAAAATTTAGAGGAAAAAGTAAAGAATAATCTTGATGACGACAAGAATGATTAGGCTAGATTTGTTAGGGGACAATTTTGTCCCCCTTTTTCTTTAAATTATATTTTTATTAGAAAAAATTTAAACGAGTTTGCAGATAATCAAAATTTTAACAAAATTCAAAAAGGGAAATACAAAGAAAATGAGAAATAAGTTAGAAACTAGTATTTATGGAGAAATAGATATAATTGAAAATCCAGAAAATTATAAAGAATTTAAGACAAAAAGTGAAGCGGAACAATGGGGAAGGCAAATTTATGGTGAATGGGGAAGAAAAGTAATAGAATTTGAAAATATAAAAAAAGATTCATCAATGATTGACAATGATTCTTGGGCAAACAATGTAATTGAGAAATATTGTTCAGGAGAATATTTAGAGATTAATAAACATTATAGAGAAAAGAATAATGATGAATATGATATATTTAATTTTAAAGCTCTTCGACTTTCAGAAGAATTGTTGGAAGCACCGAGGATTAATGAAAATATTATTGTATATAGATATGTCGGAGAAGAGTTTATAGATAAGCTTTTATATGCAAATAAAAAATTGAGTCATAAAAAATACTATGAATTAGGTTTTTTGAGTACAAGTTTGATTAAATCAATAGCAGAAAATGCACCTGCAAACTCGTCACTTTTAAAATTGTACATTGATAAGGGGATGGTTGGTGCATATGTAGATGTAATAACAGGAAAAGGTGATAATGAATTATTGTTACGGAATAATGTATTCCTTAATTTATGCAATGCCCCATATTGGGACGAAGAGTATAAAATGATGACTTATGAGTGTAAGACTTTTTCATTTTTTTTTGAATAATATTGTGATTTTCAAGTTGAAAATATCATGTTTATATAGTTGTTGAGAAAGGATGAAATAATAAATGTTTGAAAGATTAAAATATGGGAAAATAATATTATTAAAAAATATGCACTCATATAGGATGTTTAAAAATGAGGATGAAGCAGAAAAATGGGGACGACAATTGTATGGTGAATGGGGAGATAAAATAAAAAAAATTGAAAAAGCAAAAGACAGTTCATCAATGTTTAAAGAAAATTCGTGGGTTAAAGTTCCAATAGAATATTATTGTGGTTACAAATACATAGATATAAATAATTATTACAGGTATGGTAATGAAGTTAATGTTTTATCTTCATATAGGTATAAAGCTGTCAGATTGTCGGAACAATTATTGCAAGCACCAAGAGTAAATGAAAATATTATTGTATATAGGTATGTGACAACTGATGTTGTATCTAAGTTAATAGATGCAAATAAGCATAATTCAAATAAGTATTATCTGGAACGTGGATTTATGAGCACAAGTTTAATTAAACCTAAAGCAGAAGATATAAAGATTGAACAGTGTGTATTAAAAATATATGTTGCTAAAGGGACGGTTGGAGCTTACGTGAATACTGTTGTGTTTAGATCAGAATATGAGTTGCTTTTACAAAATAATTTATATATAAGACTTTGTAATAAACCTTATTTTGATAAAGAAATTAATACGAATGTTTATGAATGCAAAATATCGATAGATGGCAAGGATTAACTATGTGAGAAAAAACGGGAAAAATCAAGTCTTGATTGTACCATTCCCACCCAGTCAGCTACGCTGACAGCCCTGCCCGTCTCCCAGGGCATTATGAAAAGAGGTTGATATTAAGCCTTGCTTAATATCTTTTATAACAAGCAGAGAAAAGTCCGAGGTATCGGACTTTTTTTATTTTTCTCACCCCCCAACCCCCGAATCACCGGGGGCTTTAGCTTGTTGAAAGTCGCACCCCGCCACTGTATAGGCAATTTTAGTGGCTACTTATTAAAATTTAAGTTCCGGCAGTTTCCATCTGATGAAATTATCAATGTTGCCTGTCTTGCTTGATGCCATATTACTGCAGAACCTGCCATATTACTGCAAGGATAAAATGTACGTGCAAGCACGTCCTTGCAGTACGCAGAACCTGCAGTTTTTTGATGCCATCGCAAGACGATAAAGGCACATTGACAATTAAATATCATCAGAAGGGAAACAAGCCTTGAAACTTATAAATTTTCAATAATAAGTAGCCACTAAAAATAAAACTACACAGTGGCGGAAGGAGCTTAATATGTTAGTTGAGTTTAATTCTTATTCCATTAATGACAAAGTCATAACATTGTATTGTACAAATGTTGAAGACATCTTCGACAGAAACAGACATTACCCTCAGGAAGTAATGTATAGCTTTGATACTTCAAAGAAGTACCAAACAAGAACACTCATGAACTGGCTGTTAAAACAGAAAGCTGTTAAAGAACTTAAAGGGACTAACCCGACATGGGGAGATGTTCTTACATCCATTCTTGGAACGGTTGTAAACGTAAGCTGGAGTAAATATAGAGTCTACGCCTAAGTAGGCTCTTTTAATTTATAAAAATAAATTTTTAAGCCCAAAGGGCGGAAAGGATAATAACATGAATACTTTAAAAGAAGAAATGATTAAGAGAGTAGAGGAACTTAATGAAAAATTAGAGGGAAAGGAATTTCACCTAGAAGTTAAGGAAGCTTTTAAAAATAATGGTAACAAGTTTGGAATTACAATTTTGTCCGATAATAATAAGTACAAAATGTGTCCAACAGTTTATAAGGAGTGTATGGAAGATATTTGGTATGACGATGACAAAGTAATTGAGTTCTTGGAAAGGATATATGAAGAAAACAAAGACAAAAAGCTTGATGTTAAAACGTTATGCAGTCGAGATTATATCTTGGAAAATGTAAGATTAAGAGTTGTTTCAGATGCAAATATAGGTGAAATTAAGAAAATGAATATAGCTTATAAACATTATCTTGACATGTTGATTTTATTTTACATAGATGTTTCAGAAGCTTCATCGGCAGATGCTACTGCAAGCATAACATTAAGAAAAGAAGAATTAGCAAGAGCAGGCATTGAACAGACAGAACTTCTTAATAGTGCCATAAGTAACATAGAAAACGACTACGTTGTATCTAGTATGGAAAAAGTAATTTGTGAAATACTGGATATCCCGGTAGAAGAAGCACCTGACATGTCAGGGGACGTTGAAATGTATGTAATAACAAATTCACATAAGATATTCGGAGCTGCTTCAATTTTAAGTACAAGAATACTTAATGCGGTATCTTATCTTATCGGTGGTGATTTTATCATTCTTCCATCAAGCATACACGAATGTATTGCTGTTCCTTATGGAAAGATGGAATCAGAAGAACTTAGAGAAATGGTTAGAGAGGTTAATGACAATCAAGTTTCACCAGAAGACAGACTTACATACAATGTATACAAGTATTCAAAAGGTGAGTTAAGCATTATGTAGAATAATTAAACTGAAAGAGGGAGAAAAGCAAAGCTTTTCTCCTGCTTTCAGGAAAGGAGAAAAATCATGGAGTTTAAGCTGAATTTAAAGAACTGCAGAATTAGTGGCAATGAACTAATTCTTTGTGATAAGCAGATTGTTGCCATACACAACTTTTTTGAAAGACAATGCATGCTTGAATATGTTGGAAACAATAATTGCAACTGGCCCGATGAAAAGATTGAATTTGTGGCCGGCAGAGCATATGAAATACTTCAGGAAGATGTTGATGATGAGAATGAACATTATGCAATTGAAAGTGCATTGGAAGAATGGGAGAAAAAGTATGCTTAGAAAATATGAAATGGAATTGGACGAACTTAAACATCCGTTAATGGTAGAAGAAAGCTCTTATGAATGTCCGGACGAAAGGCTTAACAGCCCGGAGAAAATAGTAAAGCTTCTTAATGAATGTTTCAGGCTTGATAAAAAAGCAGAGGAATATGTATACATGCTTGCATTTGATGCAAAATGTAATCCGCTGGGAGTATTTGAATTAGGTCATGGTTCAGTGAACGCATGTATTTTGAATCCCAGAGAGATTTTTCAAAGAGCATTGATATGTGGAGCAGTGAACATAGTAATTGCTCACAATCATCCTTCACATGACACTACCCCATCAAAAGATGATGATGTTGCTGCATCGAAGATAAGTGAGGCAGGAAAGCTTATGAAAATTCAGCTTGTTGATTTTATCATAATAGGCAATGGTTATTTTTCGTATGCAGAAGAAAAGAGAATATGAAAATAAAAAAGAAACAGAGATATCAAACTTTGATATGCTCTTTTTCTTTTTTATGGGCCGCCCCTCCCCGCCTGATTTGTTTACATCCAGATTCGCACTTCACACGTTGCGTTTTGTGCAGAATCTGTCATACAAACAAATCAGTTGCCGAACCCCCAACCGTAGGGACGGCCATTGTGTTTATTCCTTATCTCACCACGTTATTGGAAACGGACGTTGATATTTTCGTTTTCATGCATCCCAGGTCATTCTTTAAATTATGTTTCCTGATATGTTGGAAGGTTTGCTTTTTTGCACCATTAAATCATTGAAAAAATGTTCTGCAAGGGTAAATTGCACGTGCGATGCACGCCCTTGCGAGAAATTTTCACAATGATTTTTTTAATGTGCAAGCAAACCAAAAACCAACATATACAGAAACAAATTTAATTTAAAGAAAGAAGGAGATTTAGCATGAAAACTTAATATCAACTAACAAAGGGAAGCACCCAATCCCAAACATGCCAGAAACAAATTTTAAATTTTAAAACCGGAGGTAAAGAAAATGATTAGAAAAAATAGCAAGGTAAAGGTTCAAATATTTGATAGCAATAACAAGGTGATTAAGACAATGGTACATGGAGAAGTTTTTAATGTGCATGAGGAAAATGGAAAGTTAGGAATAACATGGAACAAGGAATTTAAACCATTTAGCCACTTTGCTCCAAGTGTACACTTTGAAAACGTGATGACTGGTAGAGAATACCATTTTAGCAGCATAACAGATAGATTGGAAAGGATATAGGTGGCAGGAATGGAAGATTTACAAAAAGTATGCAATTTACTTACAGATACACTAAGGGAAACAAGAAATTTAAGAGAATTAAAAAAATTGTATTACGACAAATCAACGGAAACAGTAACGGCAACATTTGAATGTGGAGGTATAAAAATAGCAAATGTTGCAGGTGATTCAGGAACGGCAATGATTAGCGACATCATAAAACAAGTAGTTTAAGGAGAAAACAGATATGACAAGAGAACAAAGAAAAAAGGAATTAAAGGGAAACATTCAGTTAACAGTTATTTTAATAATGTATATGTGGATGGTTTCGGCTATTTTAATTAGACTTTTTGAATAAAATATTATATGGTATATTAAATACCATATAATGTGATAAATAAAGAAAAAGGAAAGGAAGAAAGAAATGTATAGAGATTTTTTGAAAGTAAAAGGAGTAAACCTTACTGTAAAGGAATTAAAAAAACAGAATAAAGAGGAAAATTTGTATGATGTAGAAATCATAGATGAATTTTTTAAGGATTGTGACGAAGATGAAAAAGTTTTAATTGCTGCACAAGGATGGGCAGAAGAAAAGAATGGATTTACAATTTTATTTGAAGAAACAACATAATATTGAAAAAAATAAAACATGTGAATATAATAAAAGTAAGAAAGTAAGAAAATCTTATTGTTTGAAATGGAGGTATTAACATGTTGACAGAATTAAGACAGAAATCACAAATAACAATTCCAAAGGAAATAGTTACAAAGTTGGGTTTAGCAGAAGGAGATAAACTGAACATTATGGAAAAAGACGGAATGATTTATATAATGCCAGTTACGGTATATCCGAAAAAATACTTGAACGAGCTAAGAAATGAAATTGATGATGTTAAGGAAAAATTAAAGGCAGGGGAACAACCTGTATTTGATAATCTGGATGCATTGTTTGATAAGTTGGAGGAATAAATGGCTTTTAGAATAACATATACACCAAGGTTTGAAAAAAACTTTAAGAAATTATCAGATAAGGAACGGGCACAATTTAAAAAGAAGTTAAAAATATTTGTTGAAAATCCATTTCACCCATCGCTTAGAACAAAACGCATTCAGGGAACGGAAGACTTGTTTGAGTTCAGTGTGAACATGGACATAAGAGTAATATGGTATTATGAAAATGATGAAATAGTCATGATTGTTGACATAGGACATCATGACATTCTTAAAAAATTTTAAAATGGTGCCAGCAGGAGGAAAGTATCACAGAAATGTGGTACTTTTTTTTGCCCGAATTATTAAATTTTTTCTTTTAAGGGGGGACGGCGTAGCCGCCGATTTTTCAGCTAGGTTTTCACGAAGCAGTGCGGACAGCCAGTGAAAAAAGAGCATAAGGGGAAACTGATATCAACTGCGTTGATAGTTAGGCAGTGCCTAACGTTTCCGTGATATTACTTATGCCCCTTAATACACACTTTTGTACAACCTAAAAGGTGTGTATTAAGCAAATTTTGCACCAAAAGTGTTGCAAAAATATCTTGTCAGATATAATATATATCTATATCTGAATGACAATATAAAAAAGAAAAAATGAGGTGAAATGAATGAACATATCAATAAGGGATGTGGACCCGGTGGCAATTAAGAAAATAGATGAGCTGGCTAAAAAGAAAGGCATCAGCAGAAATGAATATCTTAAAAATCAGATTGCACAGATTGCGGTAATGAAGGATTTAAATGAAATTGAAAACAGATATTCAAATCTTGTTGATGCAGTGGCAGACAGATTGGAGCAGGCAAATGATTTGATAAGAGAAAACAGCATGCTACTTGAAAACATAAGGGATAAATATTAGGGGACAATTTTGTCCCCTAGAATATAAAGTGAAAGGAAGAAAGAATGGCAATAAGGAAAAATATATATTTTGATGAAAAGGAATACGAAAAACTGCAGGACATGAAATTAAAGTATGGATTAAAAAGTGATAGTGCAGCAATAAGCTTCTTGTTGCAGTCGGAAAGTTTAACCGATGACATTGCAAAGTCCGTGGTAAAGGAGTTCGAGGAAAGTTATATGAAGAGCGAAAGACTTAAATGGGCAACCAAGACGGCTGAACAAAATAGTATAGTCATATTGGATGCAATAAATACGCTGCTTCACATGTTCAAGGCCGATGCACTCATATCGGCTGAGCTTGCTCCTAATGTTGTTGTGGAGCAGTCACAGAAAAACATAAAAGATAAAATAGCATACTTTAAACAGAAGAGTGATGAGAGAAAAAGAAAGCAAAGTGACAATTCGGGGAAATAAATTAAGAAAAGGTAGGAAAAATGAAAAGAGTTATAAACAAATTCATAGTCATTATATTATCTGCAACATTTCTTTTTAGTGGGTTTAAAATTGTAAATTACTATTATGAAGCTTATAAACAAAAAGAACTTTTTGATAACGTGGAGAACAAGATAAACAAAAAAGTAAATGGAAAGACAGATGTAAAAGGAAAGACGGTTCAAAATAAATATCTGAAATTATATAGAGAGAACAGTGATTTTGTAGGATGGATAAAAATAAAGGATACAAAAATTAATTATCCAGTGATGAAAACAACAAAGCAATTTGATTATTACCTAATGAGAAATTTTGAAAAGGAATACTCCATTTATGGAACACCTTTTATCGGAGAAAATTGTACAACAAATATTGCTGCATTTAATACAGTAATATACGGACATCATATGAATAATGGAACGATGTTTTCTGACTTAATAAAATACAAAGACAAAAATTTTTATGACACTCATAAATATGTTAGCTTCAACACTTTAAATGACAATAGAAAGTATATAGTTGTTTATGCTTTTCTTTCAGATGTAAACAAGAAAAATTCATTTGAATATTACAATGTTAACATCTGGAAGAATAAAAAGAAAAAATATATAAAGCAACTTGAAAAAATAAAACTTTATGACACAGGAGAAAAGATTTCGTTGAAAGACAAGCTGCTTACATTATCAACGTGTGACAACACAAATAAAAACAGCAGAATGGTAATTGTGTGTAAGTTAATTTAGGTGACAATTTTGTCTCCTAAAAAATTAAGAATACAGGGTGACAATTTTGTCCCCTAAAAATTAAGAATACAAGGGGACAATTTTGTCCCCTAAAAATTTAAGGAGGAAAAATGGGAAAAATTAAGGCAGGAGTTGTGGTGGTGACTGAATTTTGCAGACCTAATGACAACCGGTTCCAAGGATATATTGATTACATTAATAGGAGTGAGGCAGTAAGAAATAAGAACACCGCAAAATATAATCTGTATCAGGATTACATGGGCAATCCAGAAAAGACCAGTGGATTGTTTACATCGGAAAAAGATAATCTGACGGAAAGCGAAAAAATGCAGCTAAAGGAAATATTTGAACAGGCACAAAAAAATGAGTCAGTAATGTGGCAAACAGTAATATCCTTTGACAATCGTTGGCTAAAACAAAATGGAATAATAAGTGAAAATGATGATGCAATAGATGAGGCAAAATTAAAGGAAGTTGCAAGAGGCGGAGTTAACAGAATGCTTGAAGCGGAAAAGTTGGATAATGCAGTCTGGTCGGGGGCAATTCATTTTAATACTGACAACATCCACATTCACATTGCAACTGTCGAGCCTGTTCCAATGAGGGAGAAGAAGGAATACACACAGTACGAATATGCATATCAAAATGGAAAAAGAATCAGAAAACCAATTTTGGATGAAAATGGAAAGCCACTAACCAAGATGGAATATAAAGGAAGGTTTAAGCCGAAGAGCATAGAAAAATGTAAGAGTTATGTTGTTAATGAATTAGTAAATGACAAAGAGAATAACATAAAGATTAACCAAATAATCAGGGACAGCATAGTGAAACAGAAGAGTGAGCATCCGCTTGTACAGGATGAAGAACTTGTAAAACTGTTTGAGGACCTGTACCAAAAAATGCCTGACTGTAACAGGAACTTGTGGAACTATAACAATCCGATAATGGCAAGGTTGCAAGCAGACATTGATAACATAAGCACAAATTATTTGGAAAAGTATCATTCAGACGAATTTAAGGAATTGAGAGAAAGAATAAACACGCAGGAAGAAGTATATAAGCAGGCTTACGGTGACAGTAAGAAAGATTACGGTAAAAACAAGATGAAGGATTTGTATACAAGACTGGGAAATGCAATTCTTAAGGAAATAAAAAAGTATGATAATGAACTAAAAAACGCAGAGGAAAAACTAGGGGACAATTTTGTCCCCTTAGATACAGATGATGAAAAAGAGTTAATTGATAAAGTTTATTCAACAGAAATTTATGGTGATGAAAATGAAATGAATGATGTTGATGTGGATGACTTCATAGAGCCGGAAGCAGATGTGGAGGATTCCTATTATGAATGGAGCAAAAAATATAAAAAGGCAAGAAGACTGATACATCAAAAAAATCCTGATTATGAAACAGCAACAATGCTTCTGTTGGAAGAACATAATGCCGGCAACATTCTTGCTACATATGAGTTAGGAGAAGTTTATAAAAAGGGAATTGGAACAAAGATAAATACAAAAACAGCAGAGCATTATTACCAAAGAGCATTCAGGGGCTTTGAAGTTCAATTGAAAAATTGTTCAAGTGAAGACAAAAAATCAAGTTACGTAAATTATAGATTGGGAAAAATGCATTATTATGGTCAGGGAACAGAACAGAATTATGAGCTGGCAAAACAGCGATTTGAATTATCTGAAAATGATTATTCAAGATACATGCTTGGAAAAATGAAATATTATGGTCAGGGTATGGATAAGGATTTTCAGGGAGCGTTTAGTGACTTTGAATCAGTTTCTGAAAATAACGGATATGCAGCCTATAAGGCAGCCAATATGATAGAAAATGATGAGGTAAATTTAGGGGACAATTTTGTCCCCCTCGAAAAAAAGGAAGAATTATATGACAGTGCATTCATTCAATTTTCAGAAATGGAGAGAAAAAATCCTGATGATAACTTGGAGTACAGAATTGGAATGATGTACTTGAATGGTCAGGGAACAGAACAGAATAACGAAAAGGGAAAGGAATATTTAGAAAAATCTGCAGAAGCAAAAAATGTGTATGCAATGAACAAACTGGCAAAAATTTATCTTGAAGAAAAGAACGTTGAAATGTTACCTAAAGCGTTGGAATATCTAAAGGAAGCTGCAACAGTCGGAAAAAGTGACATGGCAATGTATGTATTGGGAAACGTATACAGTGATAATGAGTATGGAATGAAAGATAAACTGGAAGCTGAAAAGTGGTACAGGATGGCAGAAAAAGAAGGAAATGGATATGCAGCTTATAAGCTTGGAAAGTTAAAAATTGATGGTGGAAACATCAGAGAAGCAGTTGAGCATCTATCAATGGCAGACAATAAGTATGCATGGTACAAGTTGGGGAAAATATATTTAAATGAAAACGAGGAAATGTTTAATCCTGAAAAGGGAATAATGTACATGGAGAAGTCTGCAGAAGAGGGAAATTCATTTGCACAGTATCAGATTGGAAAAATATACAATGATGGAAAGTACATTGAAAGGGATGAAGAAAAATCCATGTATTGGTTTGGCAGGGCATCGGAGCAGAATAATGAATATGCTGCTTACCAACTTGGAAAAATTTATTATGACAAAAAGGACTATCCAAATTCAGAGCAACAATTTTTAAAATGCGAAAATGAAAGCATTAAACCATATTCAGATTATTACTTGGGTAGAATGTATCTTGATACGAAAGGTCAGCTCTATAATCCAAACAAGGGAATTGAATGCATGGAACGCTCAGCCGGGGCAGGCAATGACACGGCTGCGTTCATGCTTGGAATTACTTATCTGAAAGGAGAAGCAGTAAGACAAGATAAAACATTAGGACGGCAATGGATTGAAAGAGCTGCAGAAAATGGAAATGAATATGCATCGGATTTTTTGAAAAAAATGAATGATGGGAAAAATGCAAGTTTCAGATTAGGACACAGAAAAGCAATGATATTATCCAATGCTACCAGAGCACTAAAGAAAGCATTGAAAGAGGAATGGCAAAAGAGGCAGAATGAGAAGGAACACGAAAAACTTCTTGAGGAAAGCATTGATATTTAGAATGTAGAAATACAAGGGGACAAAATTGTCCCCTAAATTTATAAGAAAGACTTGACAATATATGGTCAAAGAAATATAATTGTATTGTCAAGACAATATATAGAAAGGAAGACGAAAAAATGAAAACAATTGCATTTATAAATAACAAGGGTGGCGTAGGAAAGACTGCTTCGGTAACATCAGTTGCACATATGCTTGCGACAAGATATAATAAAAAAGTATTGGTGGTGGATACGGACCCACAGATGAATACAACAATGATGTTCAGCAATGTGGACTTTGTAAGCATTTTCAATAAGATATATAAAGGTGGAATGGAGAATACGGCAAAAAACATAGAGACATTGCTACTGGATAGAAATGTAGACATACATGATTGTATCTTACATACAGATTATGAAAACTTAGACATTATTCAAAGTTGTTTAACGTTGTCGGAGGCAGAAGAAAGAATTAAGGGAGATGTTATTTCACCCCAGCAGTTTAAACTTAAAAGACATTTAAAGAAAGTTGAAGACGAATATGATTATTGCATAATCGACACCAGCCCATCATTATCAATCATTAACATTAACGGATTGGTAGCGGCTGATGAAATTTATATTCCGCTTAAATGTGATGGAGGTTCGCTTCTAGGAGTGGCAATCATTATGAGCATAGTTGATGTTGTTAGAGAAAGTAATCCGGAATTAAAGGTAGGTGGAATGTTTTTCACACAGTGGAATGGAAGAAAGAATGTGTCAAAGGCAGTGTACGAATTGCTTAATGATTCTTTTGGCGAATACATCATTCCTATTTCAATAGCAACAAACAAGAACATTGAGGAAGGCAGCCTTATGCAGATTCCGTTGCTGGCTTATGATAATGGAAAAAACAAGTGCAAGGCTACAAAGGATTACATAGAACTTACAGAATACATTTTAAATAGAAAATAGCTTAATGAGACAAGGGGACAAAGTTGTCCCCTAAAAGGGAAAGGAGACAAAATGGGAAAATTCAGTGTTAATTCCATAAGAGGAAATGAAGACGGAAAAGGATTAAAGGTTGATGCAGTGGAGGGCGAAAAAAAGCTAAGACTTGGAGAAGGTCTTCTTAATGATGCATCAAAGGATGTTATAAAAATGAGAATAGTTAATCTCGATAGAAATAAAATAAGGAAAAATTCAAAAAACAATTACAGTATCAAGGACATAGATTCGCTGGCAGAATCAATAAGGATTTATGGAATTGCTTCACCTCTTAATGTAAAGAAAATAAATGATAATGAATACATGCTTTTAGGTGGAGAACGAAGAATAACAGCTATAGACAAACTGATAGAGGATCCAAATGTTCCGGAATGGAATGAAGATACATTGATACCATGTACCATAAAGGATTTGGATAAAATAAAATTGCCTTTGTCGGATGAGGCCAAGGAACAGTATGCTTTAATTACAACTAACAAGGAAGCTAGAAAATATACTGATGCAGACAGATACATTGAGGTTCAGGCATGGAAGAGAATCATTGATGAACTAAGAGCAAATGGTGTAGACACAATCAACATGGAAGACAAGGACATTCAAATCAAGGGAGAAAAGACAAGAGACATATTGGCAAGAACAACCGGAATGTCACAAGGCCAAATACAGAGATACAACAAGGTTGAAAACAATGCAACTGCAAATTTGATTAATTCTGTATTAGATGATGAAATAAGCATTGGTGTTGCAGAAAGAGCAGTTGATATTCTAACACCTAGAGAGCAGGACAGTCTGGCAGAGGCTGCAAGGTCACAGAAGATAGCTCCAATAGATGTTGATACCTTTAAAAAGGAAGAACCAAAGGAAGAATACACAGACAAGGTTAATTCAGATGTTGAAGAATTATTGGAGAATATTAAGAATAAGAAAATCTATTTTACAGAGAAGCAGGAAAGGGAATACACAAAGCTGATTAAAAAACTTGCAAATATTCTTAACAAATAAAAGCTAAGAAAGGATAGGGTTGAAAACATGTACAATTATGATAGTATAAGAACAGTAATTGAAATAGACGAAATACAATTTTTTAAGTCTGTTGAAAATTTCAGAAAAAATGTAGGCACATGTAAAAAAGAGAATGATATACAATCTAATATAACACAATCATTAAAAGATTTACTAGAAGAAAAGTGATAAATAATGTTTAGGAGGTATCCAATGAACATTGAAATAACACCAGATGTTATGGTTAATTTAGTATCAGTAATTACAACTGTAGGGTTTATAGTTATGATGGGGTTTTCAATATTCTTTTTTAGAAAAAAAGAGCGAAAGACAGCAACTTATTTGTTTAAGGGCGCTGCGATTCTTTTCGTAATTAACTTTTTGATAAAGTTTTTTGCAAGTTTTTTAGAGACGGTTATGAGTGATGGTTTATTAAGAACTCTAGTTTTAGCTATTGTTGTAATAGTAATGCTAGGAATATTATTATTCTTTTTAAGAAAATATGCCGATGAAGAATAAAAGGTAAAAATGTGGGTGACAAAATTGTCACCTTGCCCGGAAAGGATATATGTTATGGCAAGAATGAGAAAAAATGCTGTTGCATTTTCAAGTTATGTTACGCAAGATTTAAAAAACATAATGGAGTTTTTAATAGAAAGAGAAGAAATAACCAAGGTTGTATTTATTAGAAAAGCAGTAAGATATTTTCTTAGTGGTGACAGGGTAATTGATAAAAGAGTAATGATACCAAGAGGAGAACCAAATTACATATCAAGAAGTGCTCTTATAACCAGTTACATTGACATTGACCAGAAGAAAGAATTGGAAGACATAGCATGGTCGCAAGGCTCTAATTTTTCTGCAGCACTATACCAAGCATTATTAGAGTATAGCGCAATGATGATTACGATAGATGATACAGGTTTTGTTTACAAGAAAAAATAATATGATTTGACAGGGCTACAGAAATGTAGCCCTTAATGTTTATGAGGGGATACATATGCGAAAAAATTTTAAGCAACTTACAAGAGAACAACGAATTAAAATTGAGGCTTATCATAACTTGAAGATGTCCGTAAAGGAAATCGCAGAGCATGTAGGATGCCATTTTACTACAATATACAGAGAATTAAAAAGAGGTAAGACAACAAAAATATCAGGAAGTGATTGGAAGGATAAGGAAATATATAGTTACGATTTGGGGCAAATCGCACATGAAGTTAATAAGAAGAAATGTGGTAGAAAAAGGATTCTGCAAGATGACATTGAATATATCGAGTACGTTGAAATGATGATATTGGATTACAAATATTCACCTGCCGCAATACGACAGGAAATCATAAGAGACAAATTAGACTTTAATACTAATGTATGTACTACTACAATATATAACTATATTAAAGCAAATATGTTTCCAAACATAGTATTGGCTGATTGCCCTTATAGAAAAAAGAAAAAGGTAAAACGAAAAAAACAACAAATCCAAAAGCGATATCCCAAAGGTACAAGCATTGAGGAAAGACCAGAGAAAATAGACAACCGGGAAGAAGTAGGACATTGGGAAATGGATTCAGTGGTTGGCCCGCAAGGCGAAGGCTCAAAAACATTACTTGTTTTGACGGAGAGAAAGACGAGAAAGGAAATAATCAGAAGAGTAGATAATCATACATCGCAAGAAGTTGTAAAAACATTGAACAGACTGGAAAGAGACATGGGAGAAAGGAAGTTCAGGGAAACATTCAAGACAATTACTGTAGACAATGGAACAGAATTTTCTGATTGGAAAGGAATGGAGAAAAGCAGGCGAAACAAAAAGATTCCCAGAACAAAGATATATTACTGCCATGCATACAGAAGCTGCGAACGTGGAAGCAACGAAAATCAAAATCGAATGATAAGACGCTTTTTCCCAAAAGGTACAAACTTTGATAACGTATCCAAGAATGCAATTAAAGAAGTTCAGAAATGGATGAATGACTATCCTAGAAAAATTTTAGGATGGCTTACGCCTGATGAACTTTATAATATGGAAATAAACATAAGCCCGTAGTCAATAACTGTTAGGAGACAATTTTGTCACCCTTTATAGAAAAGTAAAATTCAATTAAAAAGTCCAAGGGTGGAGTTTGGTCTTTTTTTATATATTCAAAAAGCAATAGCTATATAATGACGAAATTTTTATTTAGAAAAAGCAGAAAATGCATACAAAAAAGTTCTAAAAAAAATATTTGCATTTATTATTGACTTTGGCATTACTTTCAAGTAATTTCTGAGATACTTGTTTACCTTTATTTTGACAATAGGAGCGCTGCATAGTATCTGTATGTTCGTGGTCTTCTTTTTTATAGAAAGTATCGTAAGTATCCCATGCCCATGCCCAGCCTGAACCAGGTAGACCTAACACATTACAAATATAAAACATATGTATGTTCCAATCATCATGTTTTGTAGGACCGTAGAAATATTTGCCACATTCACCACAGTACATTGCATAGTTATCGCCCATTGGTACATATCTTCAAAACTTGTGAAACAAAAGCTTGTGACAATTAGAATTAGTACTAAAAATGTTTATATCGCTTTTTTCAATCTTTTATCCTCCATATAATTTGATTAATAAAATGCCATACCTTGTCTTTTGATATATTTTTTCTGGTCAATTAAAAAGTTTTAGTTTAGACTAAGAACAATTTATTATAGCACAGAGATATGCTCATTGCGATATGTTTTGTGTAATAGTGTCAAGGTGATAATACTGTGATAAAATAACTAAAAAGATAAATGGATGTATCAAAATACATTGAAAGAAGAGGGGGTAAAGTATATATATGATTAGATGAATTAATAAAAATTTATACCAAACCTATTTTAACATTTAATACACTATATAGATGAAAACAAAAAGTGCACATTTGTTTATCACGGAGGTAGATAGTGAATAAGATAGATGCAGACAAATTAATAGTTGAATACCAGCAGAAGATATTTGGATTTGCGATGTCTAAAATGAGAAACATTGCGGATGCTGAAGAACTTGCTTCGAATATTATGCTTGAGATATATAAATCGTTTCTTAAGACAGATAATATTGTAAATATAGAAGGATATGTATATAGAATAGCGAGCAATGTATATGCAAGATTTGTTGATAATGAAATTTCAAATAAACATATAGACATTCTAAAAATAGAATATCCGGTAACTGAGAGCGGCTTTGATAATATTGAAAATGGAGAAACATACAAAAAACTGAGAAAAGAAATTGGGATGTTATCCAACAGACAAAGAGTAATTACATATATGAAATACTATAAGGAAATGTCAGTAATGGATATTGCAAAGAAACTTAATATTTCTGTTGGAACCGTAAAATGGCATTTATCTGACATCAGAAGTGGATTAAAGGAGAAAATTGATATGGTTAAAAACAGTAATTTAAGTGTAAATCCTATATATTTTATTAATATGGGACATAGTGGAAGCCCGGGGAAAAACGGTGATACAAAGGATATGTTTGATTCAAGGCTTAAACAGAATATTGCATGGAGTTGTTATTATCAGGCAAAGACAATAACTGATATTTCAAAAGAGTTGGAAGTGCCTATTGCCTATATTGAAGGAGAATTACGAAAACTTGTGGAATGGGGATATATTGATCAGGTTGACAGCTCAAAAAATCCTAAATACCTGACAAATATGTACATAACAGATAGCAGAGAAGATTTTTCAGAAGAGGCAAATATTAAAAAAGAAGTTGCAAAATTTTTATGTGAAAAATTCTTCAAGGACCTATTTGAAAAATTTGATAAAGCAGAGGACAATTGGGGAATGATATGCCCTAATAATGACAAAAATTATCTGAAATACAATTTGGTAATGATGGCGCTAAGTTCTTTCGGAAACGATTGGGAAAATTGGGAAGAACTTGCAGTAAAAAGACCGGACGGAGGAAATTTTATTGCGTATGCAACTGTAACAGATGATTGTGTTAGGCAGAAGCCAGATGATAAATATGCAGGTTGTGGTTATATGTATTGTCAGGTATGGAGAGATAATAAACAGGTGCTTCAAAGTAAGCAGTATAATTGTATATATAGCGATAGAAAAATAGACTGGAGGAGTAATACACAGGAAGATTGGGAAGACTTGTATTCATATTTATCAAATGGTTGTGATAAAGAAAAAATAAGTGTAAGTAGTTTTTCCAATCTATCAGCAAAGGGATATGTTGTTGATGGAGAAAATCAGGTTACAGTAATAAATGTAAAAGATGGAAATTTAGTAACTGTCATAAACAATTTTGTAGCAAATCATATACAAATTCCAAAATTTATATTTGAAGAGGGGAAAAAAGTGGATGAAAGACTTTATGAGGTAAATAAGTCAAAGTATCCGGAGCATTTGGAAAAATTAGTTAGATACAATAACAGTAACGCATTTGCATGGGGAGAATTTATTCCTTATATAGTTGAAAGAATGCTTGAAGTGGGAATGTTAAAACCATTGACACAAAAGCAGAAAAAAGCAGTATTTACTGTGGTAGCAATAGATTGCCGATAAATCGTCATTTTACAATATGTAAAATACTTTTGACATAGCAAAATTGTGGGATGTCAATGATTTTTTTTAGAGAAAATATAACTTTTGGATTAGTATGAACATACAAGGGAGGTATAAGATGATTCAATATTGGGTCGGAATAAAGATGGATAAGAGAGTTATGCGTAGTAAATATATTTGATGATAATAGCAAAAAATCCTTTATGGATACAGTTTTTGTAAAACTTGTATTTCATAAAGGATTTTTGTTAATCATTCTTTTAAAATTATATTTATTAAATATATAATTAGGGCGTTAAAGCACCAAAAGTTTGACTAATTGTTTGAGAGTCTTTTATTGTATAGTCTTTATTTGACCGTTACTCTACAGATAACTTTCTTATTACCTGAAATTACTGTAATATTAGCTTTACCTTTTTTCAGAGCTTTGATTCTGCCATTTCTGTAGACTTTGACAACTTTTTTGTTTGAAGTTACGTAAGTAATTTTGTCACGACTGTTTATCGGTGTTAAAGTAACCTTTAATTTAAAACTCTTGCCTCTTTTCAAAGTCAGTTTTCTGCGGTTTAGTTTAATCTTTTTAGTGGTATACTGATTTGTCTGTGTATTTTGTTCTGAATTTGTCGTATTTTTTATATTTGCATTAGAAGAATCGGTTTTTGCCAATGTCACAGAATATACTTTTCCACATACGCTACAGGTTTTAGATTTCAGTCCTTTTTCTGTGGATGTCGGCTCTTTTACAACCACATATTCTCCATAACTATGTCCTGCTGCTTTTATGCTTCTTGTTTTTGTTTTGCCACATACACTACAGGTAAAAGTTGTTATGCCGTTTATTGTACAGGTAGGTTCGGTTGTAGTCTTTACGTCATCCCAAGTATGGTTGCCGGTTTTTTTTATGGTTTGACCATATGCCAGTCTCTTTCCACAATCAGTACAATATGTATCTCCTGTATAACCATCTTCGCCGCAGGTTGCGTCTTTTTTCTTGCGGATTTCAGTATGCTGATGTCCTGTTGCTGCAATGCTCGCAGTTTTGGTTTTGGCACATATACTACAAGTAAATGTTCGAACACCTTTCGCTGTACAGGTAGGTTCTGTTGTGACCTTTCCGTCATCCCAAGTATGAGTAGTTAATTTTGCAATGGTCTTACCGGATGAAACTTTAGTGCCACAATCAGTACAATATGTATCGCCGGTATAACCGGTTTCGCCACAGGTAGCAGCTTTTTTATTACGAATTTCAGTATGAAGATGTTCTGTTGTTTTTGCAATGTTTTCAGTTCTTGTTTTATTACAAATTCCACAAGTATAAGTTTTTACGCCTGTCTCTGCACATGTAGGTTTTTTAGTGATTACTCCCTTATTCCAACTATGATTTTCTGTTTTTGCAATAGTATTGCCTGATGAAAGTTTAGTTCCACAGTCAGGGCAATATTTATCACCGGTATATCCTTCCTCTTTACAGGAAGCTTCCTTTTGATTTCGAATTTCAGAGTGGAGGTGCTTTGTTGCATCTATGCCAATTTTTTCAATTTTTGTATTATTACAAATAGCGCAGGTATAAGTTCTTTCGCCTTCCACTATACAGGTCGGAACCTTTGTAGTTACTCCACCATCCCAATGATTATCACAGTCATGTACAATTATTGTTGCCGAAGTTGTTGATGGCAATCCGTACAGTGATGTGGTTAACGTGGTGGTACCTTCTTTAAGACCTATAATCTTTCCATCACTATAGGTGGCAATGGAAGGATCATCAATGGAAATGGTTGGAGTATCCAGCACAGTTCCAATAGCTCCCCAACTATTTTCAAGATAAATTACAGGTGTAATATTTGGAGTTACTGTTTCTCCTAATTGAAGAATATATGAATCCTGGTCAAAAATTGGCTTGAAACTCTTAAGCCAGCTTTGAGTTACTGAAACAGTAACAGTTTGCCAGCTGTCATTTGCCGGTGTTTCTGTTGTATTAACAGAAGGTCTGTATGCAAATTCCTCTACCCAGTAGTCATAGCCATTGTAAGTTACATGACCAACACCAACGCAATTAAAATCATAACTTAACATATTTCTGCGGTGCCCCTGACCGGCATAGGGTTCAGTATCTTCACGCCATCCTCTATTTACTACTTCTGCAGAAGAATAAAAGTTAGTACTACCTGCTGCAATGTTCTCGCCTGCATACCATGTAGTAATACTTTCTTCAGTATAAATAGTAAAAGGACCTTGACCATTTGGGCGGGTGTGATCGTAGGATAATGCAATTTCTGCTGCACGCTTCATTGCAAGTCGCTCTAAATCATAGTCGTAGACAAGTTCTTTTAAACCGGAATATGCCTCTTGTTTTGTATCAGTTTTATCCCAAGCCCATGCGTCAGTAGGACTGGTTCTCAGTTCATTAATCATATCTAAGATTCTTCGGGCTTCTGTCTGGCCATACTTTACAGATATATTGACCGGAATGATTTCTTCTGCATTTACCTTTGTAGGAATTATCATAAGTAAACTCATAACAAAGGAAAATAGCAGTAATTTTAAAGATGTTTTTTTCATATATTCATCGTTCCTTCCATAAATAAAATATTGTTAAGGGAAAAAGACTTTTCCGATATATAAAATTCATCGTTTCACGTTTGGCTTATATAAATATATTTTATTACAAATTTGTCCGGCTGTATATGATATTTTGCACATTATATAAGCTTTGTAAAAACAATTTATATAATTTAAGGAGGTACTATAAAATGCAGAAAGTAGTAGAATTTTTACAGAAAAACCCGGTTCAGTATTTAGCAACAGTTGGAAGAGATGGAAAGGCAAAATGTCGTCCATTTATGTTTGGTTTCGAGCAGGATGGAAAGCTTTGCTCCTCCGGAATTGCCGCTTTATACCGAGCTTTATGATATTGTGAAAAGCAAGGAGTATTTTGTAATGACTACCAATGTGGACCATCAGTTTTATAAAGCAGTGTTTGATGAAAACAGAATATTTGCAACATAGGGAGATTATGGTAAAATACAATGCCAGAGAGGATGTCATCCAAAGACATATGATGCGGAAGAACTATTTAGAAAGATGGATGAAGCAGTCGTACCGGAAAGTTTCGGAAAGCGCGCAATCGGTATCGGCGGTGATATGGCAAAGGCAATTACAGATATAAGGGGACAGGTATTATGAACCAGAATGAGCGAAGAGAATATTTGATTAAGTATCTTTTAAAAGAAGAAATAAGGTTTGGTAGACAGAGTATTCCCGCGGATAAGCAGGGACAGGAGAATCTGTTGCGCTCACTTATGAATGTCAGACTACCAAGACCAATTAGTAAGTATTTTTTGAAAATACAGGACGAATATCTTACGGAAAGAAATATAGAGCGTGGAATCACAGATGTTGACACGCTTGCACCTACAAAATTCGATTCAAGATTATATATCTGGCAGGGAGATATTACTACTTTGAAATGTGACGCAATCGTAAATGCTTGCAACTCACAGATGCTTGGATGCTTTTCACCTATGCATGCCTGTATTGATAATTTTATTCATACTTATGCAGGAGTAGAACTTCGTTTGAAAATGCATGAGATTATGACAAAGCAGGGGCATGAAGAGGAAACTGGAAAAGCAAAGATTACATCAGGATACAACCTTCCGGCAAAATATGTTCTTCACACAGTGGGACCTATTATACAATGGAAAGTTACCCAAGAAGATGAAAATTTGCTTGCAAGTTGTTATAAAGAATGTTTAAAACTTGCTGCTGATACAGGTGTGGAATCAATAGCATTTTGTTGCTTGTCCACAGGAGTCTTTAGATTCCCACAGCAGAGGGCTGCTGAAATTGCTACGGAAACAGTAATGCAATTTTTGAAAAAAGATGACAGAATCAAAAAGGTAATATTTAATGTATTTAAGAACGAAGATTTAGAAATATACAGTCACTTGTTATAGGTATCTGTTGGAATGCCGGTTTATATAGTGCCATTTTTATAAATTATGCAGACATTCATAATAAAATCGGCAAAATAAGCTAGATTACATTGGCAATGAAGGATAGAAAAATATTGAATTTTGCAGTTAAGAAATTTATAGAATATTTAAAAGAAATTAATAAAGGATGGTGAAAAAATGTTATTTATATGTTATCCAAAATGTTCAACTTGCAAAAAGGCTAAAAAGTGGTTGGACGAACATAATGTGGAATACACAGAGCGTCATATAGTGGAAAACAATCCAACATATGATGAATTAAAAGAATGGTTTAATAAAAGTGGTTTGCCAATTAAAAGATTTTTTAATACCAGCGGATTATTATATAAAGAGATGAAACTTAAAGATAAGTTGCCTACAATGAGTGAAGATAAGCAGTTACAATTATTAGCAACTAATGGCATGCTTGTGAAGCGTCCGCTTATAGTTGGAGAAAATACAGTGTTAACAGGTTTCAAGGAAAATGAATGGAGCGAGGCAATTAAATAGGAATATGTGATTATGTATTATTCTAAAAATAGAATATACTTTCTAAAAAAAGGAATGCTATATATAAGGATTTTATGTCCTAATAATTGAATTATCTCCTAAAATGCAATATAATTTAGGAGATAAATAACAAATTAGGAGATGGATTATGAGAAAATTTGATTATTCATCGTTGAAAGAAAAAAAATGGGATAGTGAAATAATTTCACTTGTTGCACAGATTCATGAATATAAGGGAAGACAGGAAATATATCTTAAGCAGAAACCGGAAGAGTTAGATAAACTTATTGAAATAGCAAAGCGACAGAGTACAGAGGCATCGAATGCAATTGAAGGAATACGGACTACAAGTACAAGATTAAGGCAGTTATGTGAGGAAAAGACAACTCCGAAAAATCGTGATGAGGAAGAAATTCTTGGATATAGAGATGTCCTGAACACGATTCATGAGAATTATGAGTACATTCCAATAAGAGCAAATTATATTTTGCAGTTACATCGTGATTTATATAAATATACGGAAAAAAATATTGGTGGTCATTTTAAGGTATCACAAAATGTTATTGCTGCTACTGATGAAAAAGGAAAAGAGTACGTGCTTTTCACACCGCTTGCACCATATGAAACGCCGTCTGCAATAGACGATATTTGTGAGAATTACAACAAAATGATTGATAGCGAAGAGTTGGATTCGCTCTTGCTTATTCCTATTTTTATACATGATTTTCTTTGTATACATCCATTTAGTGATGGAAATGGAAGAATGAGCCGTTTGCTTACAGCGCTTCTTTTATATAGAAGTGGATATGTTGTAGGTAAATATATTTCTATTGAAAATAAGATTGCAAAGAATAAAGATTTATATTATAAAGCATTAGAAAATTGTCAAGATGGTTGGCATAAAAATAAGGAAGATGTAACGTCTTTTGTGAAATATATGTTAAGGATTATTCTTGCTTCATACAGAGATTTTGAGGAAAGAGTAGAACTTGTAAGTGAAAAAATTCCTGCAAAAGAAATTGTCAGACGTGCAATATATAATAAAATAGGAAAAATAACTAAGAGTGACGTTGTTGAGTTATGCCCTTCTATAGGAAAAAAATCAGTAGAGTTAGCTTTAAAACAATTAGTAGAAGAAGGGGTTCTTATAAAAAAAGGAAACGGAAGAGCTACATTTTATGTACGCAGTGACTTTGAATAACAATCAAAAACGCACGAAAAATAAAACGTATTTTTTTATGTTTAATTTTTCGTGCGTTTTTACATATAATAAATAAAAATGGAAAGGATACAAGTAGTATGCATGAAACAAAAAAATTAGAATTTAAAGAAACAATTACAAATACATTTTTAAAAACTGTAAGTGCTTTTTCAAATTATGATGGAGGCGAGATTTTTTTCGGGATAGACGATGACGGTAATGTTAAGGGGATGCCTAATGTAAGGCAATCCTGTTTGGATATAGAAAATAAAATTAATGATAGCATTTAGCCTCAACCGGACTATACACTCGAAATACAAAGCGATAATACAATAAAGCTTACAGTAAAAGGCGGAGTCCAAAAGCCGTATTTATATAAATCACATTTTCCTGGAATTGATATTGTTAAGTTCGGTCAAAATATCAGTATTATTCAAAAAAGAGCAACGTTTGATAATATATCTGTTTTAGATGTGTATGATAAGACACTGGATGTATTCAGAGATTACTATAGATATGAAGTGATACAAGGGGCAGAACGAAAAAACGTAGAAAGAATTCCGGAAGCAGCTTTTAGAGAAGCAATTGCAAATGCACTAATTCATAGAGTATGGGATGTGGAGTCCCAAATCAGAGTATTGATGTTTGATGATAGAATAGAGATTATTTCTCCGGGTGGATTGCCATCAGGGATAACGGAAGAAGAATATTTGTCAGGTAAACTTTCCGTTTTAAGAAATAGAAATCTTGCAAATGTATTTTATATACTTGGTTTTGTTGAGATTTTTGGAACCGGAATTACAAGAATAAAGCAACTATATGAAGCAGGATTAAGAAAGCCGGATTTTGAAGTGTCAGAAAATACAATTAAGATTATGCTTCCCGTTTTTGAAGAAAACATGAATTTGACGGAAGATGAAAGAACAGTATATAAAATTTTAAGTAGGACAGTTCTTAAATCGATTAGCGAAATTGCGCCGTATGTTTCATTTGGCAAATCAAAGACAATACAGATATTGAAAGATTTGATTCAAAAGGGAATTGTAACGGACGAAGGTAAAGGAAGAGGTACGAAATATATAATTAAGTAACAAAAATTAGTGCAGTTTTTTGAAATAGAAATAGAGCGTATGAGTGGAAAAGAAATTCAGGAAAAATAAATTTCGATTAAATGCATACTAGCATAGTAATTATGCCGAATTAAATTTGTTCATAAAGTGTTTAGAAAATACCTTCTATATGTTTATTTGTATTTATTAGCAAATACAGTAAGCGGATAGGAGGTATTTTTAATTGTGTAACAAAAGGATATGGCTGCTTAAAAAATTATAAAAATCTTGAAGAAACGTGCAAAATATAGAAAATAAATCTTGAAAAAACGGACATAATGCAGAGAAATAATTTTGAAGAAACGGACATTTTGGACTAAAATAATCTTGAAGAAATTTATAAAAACAGGAAAATATTACAGGAAAAATAGAAAGATACAATATGTTTTATGAATCACTGTTGATAAGATGGTCAAATTATGGAAAGATGTATTTATATGATATTATAGAAATAAAGAATTATGAAGTTATGATAACCGTATTTTAACATAAATGTAACAAAGCATAAGGAATAGGAGCGTCAAAATGAGAACAGAACAGGTAACGCTAACAAATATGTGCATGGTATATGATGACAAAGGAAATGTACTTGTACAGGATAAGATAGATGAAAATTGGGGAGGCTTGACATTCCCCGGTGGTCACGTTGAAAAAGGAGAATCATTTGTAGATTCTGTTATACGCGAAGTATATGAAGAAACAGGATTAAAAATAGAAAATCCAAGAATTTGTGGGACAAAAGATTGGCCGAGAGAAGACGGTTCTAGATACATAGTTGTATTTTATAAAACAAATAAATTCAGCGGAACCTTAAAATCATCAGATGAAGGTGAAGTAAAATGGATGCCTTTAGAGCAAATGAAGAAAGAAAAAATGGCAAGCGATATGGACGACATGCTGAAAGTTTTTCTTCAAGATGATATCAGTGAATTTCACTATGTGGTTGAAGACGGCGAGTGGAGACATGAGTTGAAATAAAAATTACCTAAAAGGTAATAGAAAAGATGAATGGAGTATAAGATTAGGCAATACCAGATATAGGGTTACTATGATTCCTTGTGATAATGAAGGACAGGAAATCACGGAAGGCGATATCTTATCTCAATGTAAAATAATTAAAATTGTAAAAGTAACGGAGGTGTCTAACCATTATGAGTAATGTGAAAAAATACAAAGATATAGTGGCATTTCACCCAGGCTATTATATTGCTGACATTATCGAGGATATGGAAGTTAGTCAGGCTGAATTTGCTAAAAGAATGGGAACAACAGCTAAAACATTAAGCAAATTGATTAACGGTCAGGCTAATATATCAAATGATTTAGCAAAGAAACTATCAGTTATGATGGGAACAAGTGTAGAAGTATGGCAGAATTTACAAAATACTTATGATAGAAAGCTTATTGAAATGCAGCAGGCGAAAGATTATGATGAGCAAACTAAGATTGTAAAAGAGATAGATTATAGATATTTTGTTGATGTAGTTGATTTACCTATTACTAGAAATGTAAATGACAAAGTAGCTAATTTATGTAGATTTTTTAGAGTTTCAGATTTAAGAATCATGTTGCAACCGGATTTTTTAGTTAATTTTAGAACGAGTACGTCCTGCAATAATGAAAAAAATATTATTAATTCCAGAGCGTGGATTCAAACCGCAATAAATATATCAAAAAATATAAATACCAGTCCGTATGATGCACAGAAATTAAAAAGATATTTGCCGGAACTTAGAAGTATGACAGTTCAGAAACCAGAAGAGTTTTTGCCTAGAATGAAAGAAATTTTTGCAGATTGTGGTGTGGCTTTTGTACTATTGCCACATCTTAAAAATGCAGGTGTAAACGGCGCAGTAAAATGGATAAACGATGAGAGAGTAGTGCTGGCAATGAATAATAGAGGGTTGGATGCGGATAAGTTTTGGTTTTCATTGTTTCATGAAATAAAACATGTACTTCAACAGAAAATAAAAACGGTATTTATAAGTAGTACTATGGAAGAAATGATTGACATTAATAATAAATTAGAAAAAGAAGCGGATGAATTTGCAACTGATTATTTGATTGCACCGGCAGATTATAAGAATTTTTCACCTTCAAAATATACATCAGATAATGAGATAGTTGAATTTGCTAAAAAAATAGGGATACATCCGGGAATTGTAGCAGGCAGAATGCAACATGATGGAATAATACCACAAAATGGATGCTCAAAATTAAAAGAAAAATATATTATCGAAACTAAATATACAGCATAATTCTGTAGGAATGAAAATTAAAGTTTTCTAATTCTGAGAATAAATAAAAAAGAAACGGAAAAGTCCGTAAGTTAACGCTTAGAGGATTGTAGACCGTTTCTTTTTTGTGTAAATTTATTGAAAATATAGTAGCGAATGCAAATATCAAAAAATGTGAAAAAGACCTTAAAGATGTTACAATGATGGATATTTATGAGGTAGACACAGTAGTAAAAGCATGGCAGAAAGATGGGATGAGTGTAGAGGAATCTTGGAAATATGCGGAACAGATGAGAAGAAAACTTGAAGGTAAAGCTAAGAAAATGGGTAGGAATAGAATAAAATAGGAAAATTAATTTAATAACGAAATAGAAGTAGTGTATCAGAGATATAAACAAATGAGATGTGTTTCTGATATGCTATTTTTATTATATAAAGATGTTTTGGCCGAAAGCTAAGTAACATAAAATCCACATCAACAATAAAAACGATTTTAGTAAAAATATCTATAAAAATCATTAAAAAACAGTAAAATTTTGATATTTTATCTAAAAATATTCTATTTTTTTTAGGGACTATAAAATTTATAATAAATTTAGTCAATGAGACAGGAAAAAAAACGACAATATTAACAAATAGGAGGAATGTTTAATGAGAAAGTCAAAATTATTAACAGTTTTAGTAGCCGCAGTGCTCGGAGTATCAATGGTAGGTTGTGGAACATCTGGCGGAAGTTCAGGTGGCTCAGGTTCAGCTAGTTCAGTGGCAAATAAGGATAAACCATTATGTTGGTTTAACCGTCAGCCATCAAACAGCTCAACAGGTGAACTTGATACAACAGCACTTAATTTCAACAAAGATACATATTATGTAGGATTTGATGCTAACCAGGGTGCAGAACTTCAGGGACAGATGGTACTTGATTACATTAAGAAGAACATCGATAAAATTGATAGAAACGGAGATGGAGTAATCGGTTATGTTCTTGCAATAGGAGATATCGGACATAACGATTCAATTGCTCGTACATGTGGTGTTCGTTCAGCACTTGGAACAGCAGTTGAAAAAGCAGGAAGTGTTGATTCATCACCAGCAGGAACAAATGTTGATGGAACATCAAAGGCTGTAAAGGATGCAACTTTAGAGGTTAACGGAAAGACATACACAATCAGAGAATTAGCATCACAGGAAATGAAGAACTCAGCAGGAGCAACATGGGATGCAGCAACAGCAGGAAATGCAATTGGAACATGGACAGCTTCATTCGGAAAGCAGATTGATGTAGTTGTTTCAAATAACGATGGTATGGGAATGTCAATGTTTAATGCATGGGCTAAAGATAACAAGGTTCCAACATTTGGATACGATGCAAATAGTGATGCAGTAGCAGCTATAGCAGAAGGATACGGCGGAACAATTTCACAGCATGCAGACGTTCAGGCATATCTTACACTTAGAGTTCTTCGTAACGCACTTGATGGTGTAGATATTGATACAGGTATAGGAACACCTGATGATGCAGGTAACTGTCTCACAAAGGATGAAGATTACAGATACAGTGAAGAAGAAAGATCATATTACGCATTAAACGTTGCTGTAACAGCAGATAACTATAAAGACTTTACAGATTCAACAAAGATTTATGACAAAGTTTCAAATCAGCTTGATTCAGGCAAGAGCGCAGAAAAGAAAGTATGGCTTAACATTTACAATGCATCAGATAACTTCCTTAGTTCAACATATCAGCCATTACTTGAAAAATACGATGATCTTCTTAACCTTAAAGTAGATTACATCGGTGGTGACGGACAGACAGAATCAAATATTACTAACCGTTTAGGTAACCCAAGCGAATATGACGCATTTGCAATTAACATGGTTAAAACAGATAATGCAGCTTCATATACATCAATTCTTTCAAAATAGAATTGTAAGTTTGGATAATTTAATAAGAAGGGTGGCAGATAAAGCCTCCCTTCTTTAAAAAAGAAAGAGGAAGTGTAGATATGGTGGAAGATAAGAATGAATACATCTTGTCGATTAATGGCATGAGTAAATCATTCGGCCGAAATAAGGTTCTGAAACATATTAATTTAAATGTTAAACCGGGATCAATAATGGGCCTTATGGGTGAAAATGGAGCAGGCAAATCGACAATGATGAAGTGTCTCTTCGGAACTTACCAAAAGGACGAAGGAACTATAATATTAGATGGCAGGGAAGTTAATTTTTCCGGACCTAAAGACGCACTTGAAAATGGAGTTGCTATGGTTCATCAGGAACTTAATCAGTGTCTCGAAAGAAGCGTTGTTGACAACCTGTTTTTAGGCAGATATCCTAAGAACTCATTAGGCGTGGTTGACGAAGGTAGAATGAAAAAAGAAGCTTCCGATTTATTTAGAAAATTAGGAATTACAGTTAATATGACACAGCCAATGAAGAAAATGTCTGTATCACAGAGACAGATGTGTGAAATTGCAAAGGCTATATCATATAACTCAAAAGTAATAGTACTTGACGAACCAACATCATCATTAACAGCACCTGAAGTAGAAAAGCTGTTTAAAATGATGAGACAGTTAAAGAGTCAGGGAATTTCATTAATATATATTTCACATAAGATGGATGAAATATTTGAAATATGTGATCAAATTTCAGTTTTACGAGATGGAAGTCTGGTAATGACAAAGGACAGTAAAGATACAAACATGAATGAACTTATATCAGCAATGGTTGGTCGTTCTCTTGATAACAGATTCCCACCTGTAGATAATGAACCGGGAGAAGTAATTTTCTCAGTTGAAAACTTGTCTACTAAGTATGCACCGAAACTTCAAAATATTTCATTTGACATAAGAAAAGGTGAAATATTTGGATTTTATGGATTAGTAGGAGCCGGTCGAACAGAACTCCTTGAAACTATATTTGGTATGAGAACAAGAGCAGCCGGTAATGTAATTTATGATGGAAAGATAATGAATTTTTCATCGCCTAAAGATGCCATGGATCATGGATTTGCTTTGATAACAGAAGAAAGAAAAGCAAATGGTCTTTTCCTTAAGGGTGACATTACATTTAATACAACGATTGCAAATATGAACCATTACAAGAGAGGCATTGCATTGTCAAAGGATGATATGGTTCGTGCAACTGCAGAAGAAATAAAGGTAATGCATACTAAATGTATGGGACCTGATGATATGATTTCAAATCTTTCAGGAGGAAATCAGCAGAAAGCCATATTTGGTAAATGGCTTGAACGTTCACCAAATGTATTTATGATGGATGACCCTACAAGAGGTATTGATGTTGGTGCAAAATACGAAATTTATGAACTGATAATTAACATGGCAAAGCAGGGAAAAACAATAATAGTTGTTTCATCTGAAATGCCTGAGATTTTAGGAATTACAAATCGTATTGGTGTTATGTCTAACGGACATCTTGCAGGAATAGTTAATACAAAAGAAACAAATCAGGAAGAATTATTAAGACTTAGTGCTAAATATTTGTAGAAGAGAGGAGTATTTGATATGGCAGAAAAAGGCGTTATTCTTTCAGCTGAGGAAGAAGAAAAACTTCTTAAGCCGATAGATGAATATGTAGGTAAAATACAAAGTCAGATTGACGAATTACGCGCAGATGGTTCTGATAAAGTCAGAAGTTTAAAGAATCATATTGCTATCGTAAAAGAAAATAAAAATTTAACTAAAGAAGAAAAAGCAAAAATTATTGAAAGTGATAAGAAGGCTTTAGAACAGGCAAAAGCAGTTGAAAATTCAAATAAAGATAAGGTATCAAAACTTATTGCCCAGGCTGAAGATTATCTTTCAAAGAATTACAACAGCCAATATTACAATAGAGTAGTAGCTAGTTGTGAAAGCGAAAAAATTGATGAAAAAAACAAGTATGAAAAGACTTGCGCTGAATTGAAGACAGAACATGAAAATGCTTTAAGCAAATTGTCTGATTCAGATGAAATTAAAGATGAAAAATATGTATATAAAAATAAATTGTATGATTCAAAAATGACTCACGAGTCAAAGTGTCAGGAAATTAAAGATAGAAAACATGATGCATTTATGCATAAGTATCATTTAATTGATTTATTGCGTACATCAAAATATACATTTGCTCAGAAAACAGAGCAGCGAATTGAAAATTATAAATATACTTTCAACTTGTCACAGTTCCTATATAAAAATGGTTTGTATATTGTTATCATTTTGATATTTATTGGGTTATGCGCAATTACTCCGGTTGTTAAAAATACTCAACTCCTTACATACACAAATATACTTAACATTTTACAGCAGGCATCACCTAGAATGTTCCTTGCCCTCGGTGTTGCAGGCTTAATCCTTTTGACAGGAACTGACCTCTCGGTTGGTCGTATGGTTGGTATGGGTATGGTTGCATCAACAATCATAATGCATAACGGCATAAACACAGGTGGCGTATTTGGACATATATTTGATTTTTCAAATATGGCTCCGAGCGCAAGAGCAATTTTAGCTTTAGTTGTTTGTATAATCCTTACAACATGTTTTGCAATGATAGCCGGATTCTTTATGGCTAAGTTCAAAATGCATCCGTTCATATCAACTATGGCCAACATGCTTATTATATTTGGTCTTGTAACTTACGCAACAAAGGGTGTTTCATTTGGTGCAATCGATGCAGCAATTCCAAATATATTTATTCCTCAGATTGGAGGATTCCCAACAATTATTTTATGGGCAATAGTTGCAATAGCAGTTGTTTGGTTCATTTGGAATAAGACAACTTTTGGAAAGAATTTATTCGCAGTAGGTGGAAACCCGGAAGCAGCAGCAGTTTCAGGTATTTCAGTATTCAAAGTAACAATGGGAGCTTTCATTCTTGCAGGTATCCTTTATGGATTTGGTTCATGGCTTGAATGTAACAGAATGGTTGGTTCAGGTAGTGCAGCTTATGGACAAGGATGGGATATGGATGCTATCGCAGCCTGCGTAGTAGGTGGTGTTTCATTTACAGGTGGTATTGGTAAGATTTCAGGTGTTGTAACAGGTGTTCTTATATTTACATCTCTTACATACTCACTTACAATCCTTGGTATTGATACAAACCTTCAGTTCATTTTCGAAGGTATCATCATTCTTGCAGCAGTTACTCTTGACTGTCTCAAGTATGTACAGAAGAAATAAAATAATGAAAAATATGTCATACGGATTGTTTATTATAATACAAACTCCCACAATCCTGACATGTTAATAAATATTTTAATCATACGTTCAAAAAGTCGTTCTGATTATCTATAGGATAATGGGAACGGCTTTTGTCGTAACAAAAATGTTGACTTTTATATAAAATATTTTATTAGAATAGATTATTTGTTATAATAAATTGACAAAAGATAAACGGAAAAAATAAAATTAAAAGAGGTCGATTTTCTATTAAATATATGAAGATTGCCTGAGAAAAATATTGCATTAAATTTAGAGTGAGATAAGGAAAGTATTATGGATAAATATAAAGTTATCCTGGTTGACGATGAGGCAGAAGTTATTGATGTTATTGAACAAAAAATAGCGTGGAATGAGTTAGGCTTTGAAGTTGTCGGAAGTGCAACAAATGGAGTAAAGGCATTAGAACTTGTCGAAAAAACTCAACCGGATGTTGTTATTACAGATATTAAAATGCCATATATGGATGGACTTGAGTTGTCCAAAAGGCTTAATGATGATTATAGAAATATTCACATAATTATATTTACCGGATTTGACGAATTTGAATATGCAAAAGAGGCAGTTCATCTTGAAGTTGAAGAATATATGTTAAAACCGATAAATTCTGACGAATTAACTGAATGTTTAAAGAGAGTAAAAAACTCACTAGATTTGGAAAGAGAAGAAAAATTAAATGTTCAAAAACTTGAAAATTATTTTAATGATGTACTCCCAATTCTTCAGACAAATTTGTTTGTTTCGTTGATTGAAGGAAGAGTTGATGAAGAAGAATATGTAAAATTTGTCGATTCCTATAAAATAGATTTAAAGGGCCCGTTCTATTGTTGTGTGGTTTTCCATACATCTACACATCATGTTCCTGAAAATATGGAACCCTTGCTATTATCAATGTCTGTAGAAAGAGAAATAAAGGAAAGAATTGCGAAAAAATTTAATTGCAAAGAATTTATTTATTTGGGGAATACAGTACTAATTGTTGAATTAAGCTCTAAAGAAAAAATGGTAGAGTTTACGGATATTTGTGATAAATTCTGCAAATGGGTTAACAGAGTTATTGGTGCTGTTGTTACAGCAGGTATAGGAAGAGTATGTGATAACATATTAAACATAAACAATTCTTATGAAGGAGCAAGAGAAGCAGTATCATACAGAGTTTTATATGGAACAAACAGGGCAATTAATATTGAAGAAATTGCACCTAACGAGCAGAACATGACTTTACAGTCAGAAGATTCTAAAATGCATGATTTGTTTAAAGCGATATATTTAGGAGACAACAAATCAATAGAAGATGCGGTTAGTAAAGAAATTGAAAAATTACATAAAAATGCAAATACTGTAAGTCAGTATAATTTAGTGATTATGGAAATGGTAGGGGCATTTTATAGATTTTGTGCCAATAATTTTATAGATTTTAATGACTTTTTAGGAGATATAAATAATCCTTACGAAAGGGTGCCTCAGATGGACGAAAGCACTTTGAAAAACTGGCTTATTAAATGTTCATTAGGAGTAAGTGAAAAATTAAAAAGTGTTCGAAACAGTAAATCCAGAAGTTTGGTTAATGATGCACAAAATATAGTAACAGACAGGTATATGGAACCTGATTTATCACTGGATAAAGTATGCTCTATAATGGGAGTATCAAATTCTTACTTTTCATCTGTATTTAAGAAAGAAGTAGGTAAATCATTTGTTACATATCTTACAGATTACAGAATGGATATCGCAGCCGGATTGATACTTGATACAAATGAAAAAAGCTATAAAATAGCTGAGCAGGTAGGATATTTAGATGCAAATTATTTTAGCTATGTGTTTAAGAAGAAATTCGGAGTATCTCCATCAAAGTACAGAAATGAGAGATTAAATAAATAATATAAAACAACGTGTAGCATGAAACAATCCGTAGTCATCAAAATCGGGGCTTTTGCCCCAAACATCATAATATATACAGGGAATATGGGAAGATTGAATAAAGTTAAAAAAAAAGAAAGCAAAAATGTAAAAATAAAAAGATTTCGAAGCTGGTTTCACCGTGGCGAATTTATTAGATTAGACATTCAATCTATTATCATGGCGGTCTTTACAACGTTAACAATAGTGACAACTATTGTTATGGGAATGCTTATTTATAATAGATTTAAAATTTCAAATAAAGAAACTTTAATATCAAGTACACAGGGAATTATAGACAGTATAGTAGATAAAATGGACTCTGACTTATTAAATATAAGACAGATTTCAAATGCTGCAAATTACAATATAGTTCAGCAATATGATGTTTCGAGTCAGGAGTTTAACAGACAGTTTAGTTTATTGTATGAAATTAATTCAGATAAGATTCAAAGTATGGCACTATATGACAATTCCGGAAATCTGATAGCATCAGAGCCTATAGCATCTGAAAAAGATAATGTTGATGTTAAAAGTCAGAGTTGGTTTAGTATGGCTAAAAGTGAAATTGAAAATATTCATTTTTCTATTCCTCATATACAGAATCTGTTTGAAGATGGTGCTTATAAATATTATCGGGTTGTGTCGCTGAGCCGTTCGGTGGATGTAAATGATGGGGAAAAGCCGGTAAGTGGAGTACTACTGGTGGATATGAAATATTCAATCATTGAAGAAACTTTAGATAGAATCAATAAAGACTCAAATGGAATTTATTATTATTTATGCGATTCAGATGGACAAATTATCTATCATCCTAGAATAACTGAGATAGACAGGGGTATTTTTAAGGAAAATAATAATAAAACAGCAAAATGTGAAGAAGGAATACATGAATTAGAGTTTAATGGACATAAAAATAATTATATAATAAGCAGTATTTCATACACAGGATGGAAGGTAGTAGGTGTAATTCCGGACAAGGTACAGACAGTGAGTATAAAGCAATTCAGGTATTATATAATTACGACTGTAATTATTTTAGTGATGATGCTTCTTGAGGTAAACAGAATTATATCAAGAAAAATATCAAGACCAATACTTAACCTGAATGAATCTGTTAAGGCGTATGAAGCAGGTGGAAAAAATGATATTTATATAGGTGGTTCATCGGAAATAAGACATTTAGGATATTCAGTGCGAAAATCATATGAACAGATAGAAGAGTTAATGCAGGAAATAATCAGGCAGCAGACTGAACTAAGAAAAAGCGAAATGGATGCATTGCAAAGTCAGATTAATCCGCATTTCTTATACAATACGCTCGAATCAATTACATGGATGGTTGAGGCAAATAAAAATAAAGAAGCTGTGTTTATGATATCAGAACTTGCTAAGTTATTGCGTATAAGTTTGTCTAAAGGAAGAACAATCATAAAAATATCTGATGAAATACAACACAGCAGAAGCTATATGAATATACAGATGGCAAGATATAAAGAACGATTTAAAATCAGATTTGAAATAGATGATGAAATTAATGACTATTGTATTGTGAAACTTGTTATTCAGCCATTGTTAGAGAATGCTATATATTATGGTGTAGGAAATATGGATATAGATGATGACGGTGAAATAATTGTCAGAGGTAAAAAGATAGATAATGAAATCTTTATAACCGTTGAAGATAATGGAATGGGAATGAGAGAAGAAGAGGTTGAAAATATTCTTAAGGATAATAATAAAACACCTAAACATGGTTCAGGAGTTGGTGTCATAAACGTTCATTCAAGAATTAAGCTAATGTTTGGCAATGAATATGGATTAAGTGTAGAAAGTGAAGCTGACGAAGGAACAAAGGTTACAATTCATATACCTGCAATTCCATATAATGAAAGTAATCTCACAAATTTAGAAAAACAAAATGTAGAAAGGAAGGTTGAAAATGAAAAAAAATAAAATAGCCTTTCTTATTGCAGAAATATTACTTTGTGTTATGGCAATATTTTTTATTACTAAAATATTTGACCAGAATACTCCTGAAAAAAAAGTGGCAGTAATTATACCAAATTCAGGAGATAAAAATTGGGAGGCACTTATTAAAGGACTAAAAGATTCAGCTAAGGCAAATGAAATACATTTAATAATATGTAACACAGATGATATTGAGGAAGTAGAAGATGAAATCGAATTAATAAATGAGCAGAAGCAAAATAATATAGATGGGTTTATTATTTGCCCTGCACCAGGAAGCGATACGAGAACACAATTAAAAAATGTATGCGGCAAAATACCATTCATGTTAATTACAGAAGATGTTTTTATGAGTGGGAATGGTGGTGAATCAGGCTATCCGGTAATAAAACCTAATCACTACAATATCGGATATGAGATAGGAAAAAGACTGATAGCAGATTCAGGCGAAAAAGAAAATAAGAAAGCAGGCATTGTTTTTGCCCAGTATGCGAAAGAAGAAACCATTGACAAATATAAAGGATTTTGTGATGCCATAGAAGGGACTAACATAGATATAGGTTGGACATATAATGGTAAAACGGAGCAGGATATTTGTGATGTTGTAAATGGCAAGGATAAAGTAGATTATTTAGTTATTATGGATAATTATTCTTTAGATGACTTAGGCGAAAAAAGTGATAATGGAATATATAACGGAGCGCAGATATATGGTATTGGAAATAGTATGAAATCATTAAATTTGCTTCAGCATGGCAATGTAAAATGTCTTATTATTCCTGATGGATATGAGATTGGATACAATAGTGTAAAAGAAATAAGTAAGAAAATTAATAATTCATTTTACACCATGAAAGGCTATGATGTTGATTCAAAAGAACTTTATCAAAATGATTTATTTTCTAATGAAATAGAAAGGTTTTTGTATTCTTATGAATAAAAGAATTGTTAGTTTAATAATGGCATTTGTATTGATTTACAATTTTACAGGATGTCAGAAAAAAGAAAAAAATTTTAATGAAACACTTAGGGTAGGTGTTGTAACATACACGCAGGATGATCCATTCATAAATGCAATGACACAGGAACTTAAAGATAATCTAAAGTCAATGGAAAATGATAATTTTAGAATAATAGTGTCTGAAAAAAATGGAGATGATAGTCAGCGTGATCAGGATGAAGTTGTTGAGGAAATGATTGATGCAGGTTGCGATATAATGTGTGTTAATTTAGTTGACAGAACAGCTCCGGGTAAAATTATTAAACTGGCAAGACAGAATAATATTCCAATTATTTTCTTTAACAGAGAACCGGTAAAAGAGGATTTGATGCAATGGAACAAATTATATTATGTTGGGTGTGATGCAGAACAGTCAGGAGTAATGCAAGGACAGATTGCAGCAGATTATATAAAAGCGAATAAAAATGTAGATAAAAATAATGATGGAAAAATACAATATGTTTTGCTAGAGGGTGAGGCCGGACATCAGGATGCAATAAGCAGAACAGACAGTTCAGTAAAAACAATTATTAATAATGGAATTAATTTGGAAAAACTTAGTTATCAATTTGCTGATTGGAATAGAGGACGGGCAGAAAATAGAACGACACAGCTAATAAATCAGTATGGTAACAATATAGAAATGATTATTTCAAATAATGATGAGATGGCGCTTGGTGCAGTGGAAGCTTATAAAAAATCAGGTTATGGCGAGGATGAATGGCCTATTATATGTGGAATAGATGGACTTAATGATGCATTAATTGCAGTAAAAGAAGGTCAAATGCAGGGAACTGTGTACAATGATAAGGAAGACCAGTCTATGGAAATAGCAAAATTAGTTGTGGATATTTTTAAAGGAAATGATTTGAAAAAACACAACCTGGATAGTGGGAAATATTATGTATCCCAATATAAAAAAGTTGATATTAATAATGTAGATGATTTTATAAGTAGATAATAAATATGGAGAAAAACGGAAATATGCAGAATACATGGATAGAAGAATTTTATAATGAAACAAATGCAGACAACAGACTTAGAATATTAAATGATAATAAAGATAATAGTGAACTTGATTCATTTAGAGAAAAATTATGGATTGCAAGATATGGAAAAAGGAAACCTAAAAAAGATAAATTTGTTGGATACCTCATGGAAATGAAATATTTATCTGAGGGTAATTCTGTAGATATTAGTGGAAGCAAAAGAAAGCAGTTGTATGAAATAATTAATGGCTTATGTTTATTGAATTCAGATGAAATACAGGATGAAAAGCGTGAAATTTTGTTTTTGGAACTTAAAAATGTATTTTTTAAATTTATAGAAGTAAGTAAAAATGGAAGAGGATTTACGTCAGCAGTTTTTGGAATGGGACAGTTATCAGATGAAGGAATAGCAAAAAAAATCGCTGAACAAATAAGTGCGATTGCATTTTCCACTCCACATGCATTTAATTTAGATAAAGAATTTTCTATTTTACAAAAAGCCGCATTGGTAGCGTACAGAGAAAAGTATCCTAACAGAGAACATTTTCTTACTAAATAATTTTGAAAGTGTGGAATAATATAAAATTTTATAGTGTTAAATAGCAAATAAAAATGAAGTTAGAAGAAAAAAGAAAAAGTTTAAGAATAATCATAAAGAGGAAAAAGATAATGAGAACAAGACAGGAAGCAGTAGAATTTGGTTTGACATTTAAAGATACATATGTAGAAACACCATTTAGAGATGCTAACTGGCAGCTTGTAAGAGTAAAGAAAAGCAAGAAGGCATTTTTATGGATATATGAAAGAGATGGATTTATCAACTTAAATATAAAAGTTAACCCTGAATGGAGAGATTTTTGGAGAGAAACCTATAAATCTGTAATTCCCGGATATCATCAAAATAAAGAACATTGGAGTACAATAATTCTTGATGGAACTGTTCCCGAAAAAGAAATAAAGAGAATGATATCTGAAAGTTATGATATTATCACAGACAGCCCGACAAAAAGAATTTATGAGGCGGTTAAGAAAATCCCAAAAGGTCATGTGGCAACTTACGGAAGAATTGCAGAAATGGCAGGCGAACCTAAAATGGCAAGAGCAGTTGGAAATGCACTTCATAAAAATCCGGACCCGGATAATATTCCATGTTTTCGTGTAGTTAATTCTAAAGGAGAATTGGCAGGAGAGTTTGCTTTTGGTGGAAAAGGAGCTCAGGCAAAATTACTTGAAGCCGATGGGGTTGAAGTAGTAAATGGAAAAGTTGATTTAAAGAAGTATGGAATATAGGGTATTTAAAGTAGTATAGGTATATGGGCATTTATAAAAGTATGGAAAATGGAGATTAAAAAAAGTATTGAATATAAGGGACAAAAGAGTAGGGAATATTTTTATCTTCATACTCTCTGCAAAGGCTGTCGGGGCGCCGTATTCGTCCCATAGGTTCAGTATAATTATAAGTCAAATCAAGATAAATAAATAATCTTCAGAAATTGAAAGTGTATAAAAATCTTCAGCAAAAAAATCAAAGAATTAGATATAAAAATTTCTTATTTAAAATTTAAAGATATTACATCTTATCATGAAGAATTGCAGAAGATTAATGAGAAACTTAAAAGTGCAGAAAAAGAAAGTCAGGCAAAGACAGACTTCTTATCAAATATGTCTCATGAAATAAGAACTCCTATGAATGGAATTATAGGTATGTTAAGTCTTGCGAAAGCTCATAAAGTTAATCCAAATCTTGTTGATGAATATTTGAATAAGGCAGAAAATTTATCGCAGTTTTTATTAAGAAAGTATCTATTGCCACTGTAAAAAAGTAGTAGTTTATATTAATTTTATTACATTAATAATTCTATATTAAGTCTTACAACCATATTATTTAAAAAAAGTAACATAATTTTAATAAATTCTTTACGATATTAACTAAAAAAATTGGTAAAATATTGTTATAAAATAATATCGAGGTTAAAAGCACGACTTTGATGCCTAAGGATTGTTTTGTGTTACGAACTCTTACAATCCGTCAAAAGTCATTCGCCCACTTATGAATAGATATATGTGGGCTTAGATTTTTAGAACATGGCATTATAATCTAGGAGCGTATATGAAGGATAAAGAATTTAGAAAAAATAAAGAACATCGTGAACGTGTGCAAACTAACAGATACATGGCTGACGTTAATAATGGATTAAACAGACAACAGGTTGAAGAATATACTAGAAATGGCTGGACAAATGAACCGGTTGATCCACCATCAAAATCTGTACAGGAAATAATACAAAGTAATGTATTTACGTATTTTAACTTAGTATTTGCGGTACTTGCTGTATTATTAATTGTGGCAGGTTCTTTTAGAAATCTTACATTTTTACCGGTTATCATTGCTAATACATGCATTGGTATTTTTCAGGAAATAAGAGCAAAAAATACTTTGGACAAGCTTTCGGTATTAAATGCACCAAAGGCAGTAGTTGTTCGTGACGGACAAAAATGGGAGATTCCTGCAGAAGAACTTGTTCTTGATGATATTGTACTTTTTAAGGCAGGCAATCAGATATGTGCTGATGCCATCGTAGTTGAAGGTGAGGTCTCAGCAAATGAATCATTACTTACAGGTGAATCTGATGAAATAACAAAGAAACCGGGGGATCTATTAATGTCAGGAAGCTTTGTTGTTTCAGGAGAGTGTTATGCAAGACTTGATAGAGTAGGCGAAGATTCATATATATCAAAACTTACATTAGAAGCAAAGGCAATGAATCACGAAGAACAGTCAGAAATGATTCGTGTTTTAGATAAATTAGTAGGAGTTGTAGGTATTATAATTATACCGATTGGAGTATTGCTTTTTGGACAGCAGTTTATATTTGCGAAAGCATCATTTAGCAAGAGCATTACTTCTATGGTAGCTGCAGTTATAGGAATGATTCCGGAAGGTTTGTATTTGCTTGCAAGTGTGGCATTAGTTGTAAGCGTAATGCGACTTGCGTCAAAAAAAGTTCTTGTACACGATATGAAATGTATTGAAACTTTAGCAAGAGTAAATGTTTTATGTGTAGATAAGACAGGAACTATAACTGAAAATACAATGGAAGTCAACGGTACAGTTCCAATGGATGGATATGATAAAGAAAATATGCCATCAATTAAAGAAATGCTTAGTGATTTTGCGGCAGGAATGTCAAGTGATAATATAACTATGGAAGCAATTAAGAATTATTTTAATTCTCCATCAGGAAAAAAGGCAGTATCAATAAGTTCATTTTCGTCAGAATTTAAATATTCAGGTGCAGCATTTGATGATGCAAATTATGTTTTAGGCGCACCGGAATTTGTCCTTAGAGATGACTATGAAAAATATAAAGAAGAAATAGAAAATTACAGTAGTGAAGGATATAGAGTACTTGTATTTGGAAAATATGATGGCGAAATAAATGGAAAAGAACTGACAGAAAAGGTTGTACCTATTGCTCTTGTATTTTTGTCAAATCCAATAAGAGAAGAGGCACCTGAAACATTTAATTATTTTGCGAATCAGGGTGTTGAAATAAAAGTAATTTCCGGTGATAATCCTATTACAGTGTCGCAGGTAGCACAACAGGCAGGAATTGAAAATGCTGAAAAATATATAGACGCAACAACGCTTGAGAGTGAAGAAGACATTCAGGAAGCAGTGCTTAGATATACAGTATTTGGACGAGTTACACCAAACCAGAAAAGACAGTTCGTGCAGGCACTAAAGAAAGCAGGAAGAACTGTTGCAATGACAGGGGATGGTGTAAATGATGTGCTTGCATTAAAAGATGCGGATTGCTCAGTGGCTATGGCGTCAGGAAGTGATGCAGCGGCTCAGGCATCTCAATTAGTATTACTTGACTCAAATTTTGCATCAATGCCTTCAGTTGTTTTGGAAGGGCGAAGAGTTGTAAATAACATAGAGCGTTCAGCAAGTCTGTTTTTAGTAAAGAATATATTTTCATTTTTGTTGTCACTGTTTTCAGTGTGCTTTATGATAAATTATCCTTTAGAGCCATCTCAGGTTTCGCTTATCAGTATGTTTACAATAGGAATTCCGGCATTCTTCTTAGCATTGCAACCGAATAAAAACATTATACAGGGTAGTTTCCTGACGAATGTCTTAATAAAGGCACTTCCGGCGGGAATTACAGATGTGTTGGTGGTTGGAGCACTGGTTGTATTTGGACAGGTATTTGAAGTAAACGAGACGGATATATCTACAGCATGCACTATGCTTTTATCGATAGTTGGATTTATGATTTTATACAATATAAGTAAACCTATGAACACACTTCGCTGGTGCGTATGGGGAGGAAGCATAATCGGACTATTATTGTGCAGCATATATTTAGGTGATTTATTTGCAATTAGAGGAATGTCAACAAAATGCATTATGCTGTTTGTCGTATTTGCAATTGTTACTGAACCAATGATGAGATACGGAACAATGATAATTGAAAAGATTGGAAAAAGAATAACAAGAAGAATAGAAAAAAGAAAAAAAGAAAAAATGTTATAAAACTAAAGGCACAAATACTGAGCTACTTAATGTTAGCTCAGTATTATTTTTATGTATAAACTATAATGTCCTATATAAAATAAGAGGTAAAATACTGTATTTATTAGATATGTGGGTATATAATAAACAAAAATGTTAGTATATGGTTAGGAGTAGAATATGGATATATTTGATATTGTTGGACCGATAATGGTGGGTCCTTCTAGTTCTCATACAGCAGGTGCGGTTACTGAATCAGCAAAGAATTATTTAAAATAAATAAGGGGTAAAAATGGCAAAGAAAAAAATATTGATTATAGAAGATGAAAAAACAATTTGCCAGGAGCTAACAGAGCTTCTGACAAATGAAGGTTATGAAGCAGAGTATTTAAAGCAATTTGATAATGCAAAGAATGATATATTAGAAAAAAATGCAGACTTATTATTGCTTGATATAAATATTCCGGGAATAAATGGAGAAATGCTGCTTCGTGAAATAAGAAAAACATCGGATGTTCCAATTATTATGGTTACAAGTAGGACAGGTGAAACAGATGAAGTCCTGTCTATGAGTTATGGAGCAGATGATTACATAACAAAGCCATACAACCCGACAATTTTACTGTTAAGAATTGCAGCCATATTAAAGAGAGCAGATAGTGGAAAAAATATTGCAAATTACAAAGATGCCCAGGTAAATTTCAGTAAAGGCACAATAAGTAGAAATGGGCAGGAACTGGTTCTTACAAAGAATGAAATGATTATTTTCCAGATGCTTCTTAATAATAGAAATCGTATTGTATCTAGAGATGAGTTAATGACTGACTTGTGGGATAACAATGAATTTGTAAACGATAATGCACTTACCGTAAACATAAGCAGATTAAGGGGAAAACTAACAGAGATAGGATACGAAGATGCAATAGAAACAAGAAAAAAACAGGGGTATTGTTTAACATGAAGTTTGGCAAATATATAAAAGACAATAAAATAGTAGTGATAATATGGATAATGTTTTTTGTAATTACATTTTCCATATTTTCTGTATTTAGAATAAAATTTGAAGCCATAGTGATGTACGTAGCATTATGGCTATTTGCATTTATATTCTCTATACTCTGGGACTTTTTCAGAAAAAAGAATTATTATGATGAACTTATAAATAATACAGAGGGACTTGATAAAAAATATTTTGTAAGTGAAACAATGAAGGAACCTTCATTTTATGAGGGGCAAATTCATTATCAGATTTTGCAGGATATAAATAAATCAATGATTGAAAATGTTAAAGTTTATGAAAACAGTGTTAATGATTTTAAGGACTATGTGGAAATGTGGGTTCATGAGGTCAAGCTCCCGATAGCAAGTCTTAGACTTATGTGTCATAATGATAAAATGAATAAAAAATATGTAGAACAGATTAAGAGAATTGATGACTATACAGAACAGGTTCTTTATTTTGTCAGGTCAGAAAATGCAAAGGAAGATTATAAATTTACAAAAGTTTCTCTGCAGTCTTTGATAAAAAATGTGGCAATGAAAAATAAAGATATGATTCTTGAAAATGGAATTAATTTTTCTGTCAACGATGTCGAAAACGAAGTAGTTACAGATAACAAATGGATGGAATTTATAATCAATCAGATAATGAGTAATTCATTTAAATACATGAAAGACCATGGCGAAAAAGAATTAAAAATATATAGTGAAAAAAGTGAAGAGGGAGTTGTACTGCATATCCTAGACAATGGAATTGGAATACCAAAAAGAGATTTATCACGTGTATTTAACAAGTCATTTACAGGAGAAAATGGAAGAAAATATGCAAAATCAACAGGAATGGGTCTCTATATTGCGAAAGGACTGTGCGAGCAGCTTGGACATAAAATAGATATTGAATCGGAGGAAGGAAAATACACTGAAGTCAGAATAACATTTGGAAAGAATGATTATTTTGACACGGTGGTTTAGGAAAATAATTTAAAATGGTAACATTACAAAATTGTAATGTTATGTAATATTAAAAAAACGACTAATATGTGTTTTTCATATAAAATTATGTCAGTATAAAAAATGTGAAAGGAGATTTAAATATGGAAAGCATATTAAGAATCGAACAAATAGAAAAATATTACGGAAACAAATTAAATCTTACAAAAGCAATAGACAATATTTCATTTGATGTGGATGAAGGAGAATTTGTTGCCATAATGGGAGCTTCAGGAAGTGGAAAAACAACTTTACTTAACTGTATTTCTACAATTGATAAGGTAACAAGCGGACATATATTTGTAGGCGGTGAAGACATAACAAACTTAAAAGGCAACAAGTTAAATAAATTTAGAAGAGAAAAGTTAGGATTTATTTTTCAGGACTTTAATTTACTTGATACATTAACAGCTTATGAAAATATTGCTTTGTCATTATCAATCCAGAATGTACCCGCAACAAAGATTGACGAAGCAGTAAAAAAAGTTGCAACACAACTTGGAATAGAAGAAGTTTTAAATAAGTACCCATACCAGATGTCAGGAGGTCAGAAACAAAGAGTAGCTTCAGCAAGAGCACTTGTTACAAATCCTGAATTAATATTAGCTGATGAACCAACAGGAGCATTAGACTCAAAGTCAGCAAAGATGTTACTTGAAAGATTTTCGCACTTAAATAAATATTATAAAGCTACAATTTTAATGGTAACTCATGATTCATTTACAGCAAGTTATGCATCAAGAGTAATATTTATAAAAGATGGAAAAATCTTCAATGAATTAAATAGAGGTGATGATACAAGAAAGGAATTTTTCGATAAGATTATCGATGTAGTTACTTTGTTAGGAGGTGACTTAAGCGATGCTCTATAAATTATCATTTCAAAACATTAAAAAAAGTATGAAAGACTATGCAATCTATTTTTTTACTTTGATATTAGGTGTTGCAATATTTTATATATTTAATGCAATAGAAACACAGTCGGCAATGTTAAAAATTTCAAATGACACAAGGGAAATAGTCAAATTATTAACACAGATTATGTCATGGGTTAGTGTGTTCATTGCATGTGTATTAGGATTTCTTGTAATTTACGCAAGCAGATTTTTAATGAAGAGGCGTAATAAAGAGTTTGGCCTTTATCTGGTATTAGGAATGGGAAAGAGAAAAGTTTCGTTGATTCTATTCTTTGAAACATTAATTATCGGAATTATTTCATTAGTAGTCGGAATAATTATTGGAATAGGAGCTTCTCAGTTTACAAGTTTTCTGGTAGCAAGTATGTTCCAGGCTGACATGTCAAAATATCAATTTGTATTTTCAAGTCAGGCTTGTATAAAGACCATTTTAAATTTTGTATTGATATATGTAATTGTAATTATATTTAATACTTTTAGTATTAATAAATGCAAATTAATTGATTTATTTCAGGGTAATAGAAAGACTGAGAAAATTAAATTAAAAAATCCTATTATCTGTGGAATTATTTTCGCCATTTCTATTGTAATGCTTATAATAGCATATTATAACGTTACTGCAGGATACAGTAAAATAACAAACGGAAAACAGTTAGCAATTTATATTGTAATGGGATGTGTTGGTACATTTCTATTTTTCTGGTCAGTTTCAGGATTATTACTTAAAGTTGTTTCATCAATGAAGGGAATTTATTATAAAGGATTAAATACATTTACTTTTAGACAAATGAGCAGCAGGGTAAATACGAATGTGTTTTCAATGACAATAATAAGTTTAATGTTATTTATTACAATTTGTGTACTCTCAAGTGGGTTATCTATTAGGAATTCATTAAATGATAGTTTAAAGCAGGGAGTACCGGCTGATATTAACTTTAATAAAGTTGTAAATTTAAGCAAAGAAGACGGATATGGTAAGAAGGAAGTTGAAAGTTCTAATAAGAGTATTTTTCAGTTTTTTGAGGAAAACGGTTATAATATTGAACCATATTTAAAGGAATATGTAGATTTATATATTTATCAGTCAGAAAATGTTACATTGAATGACACATTAGGAAACAATGATGAAAAGGATGATTCTCCGACAATGCTTGAGGTACCGGAGAACATTGTAAAAGTTAGCGATTATAACAGACTTGCAAGATTTTACGGAAAAGATACTATTGAATTAAATGATGATGAGTATATTGTTTTATGTGACTATAGTCCAATGATAAAATTAAGAAATAAATCGTTAAAGGCAGGAGTGAAAATCAATGTATTTGGTAATGAATTAATACCAAAATACAAGGAATGCCAAGAAGGTTTTATAGAAATGTCAGGAAATCCTTCAAATACAGGAATAATAATTGTTCCTGATGGCATAGTTGATGAAAATCATAAAATAAGAGAATTTATTGCAGCTAACTATTCTATGGATGATAAGAAAGAAGTAGAAAAATTTGAACAGAAAGTAGAAAAGATTTATGATGAGACTAGATGGAATTATATGGTACCAATGGTTAATACTAAAAATAATATTATAGACAGTGCAGTTGGTATTGGAGCAATAGGTGCATTTATAGGTCTTTACATTGGAGTTATTCTTCTGATATCAGGTGCAGCAATTCTGGCTTTGAAAGAATTATCAGAAAGTGCAGATAATGTGGAAAGATTTAGAATGATTAGAAAACTTGGTGCAGATGAGAAACAGATTAATAAGGCATTGTTCAGACAGACAGCTTTGTTTTTCATATTCCCATTAGCACTTGCAATTGTTCATTCGATATTTGGAATGATGTTTTCAAAACAAATACTTGATTTTATTGGAACGAAAATGATTGGACCATCAATTGGTATGACAGCAATAATTTTACTTGTAATATATGGTGGATATTTCTTAATATCATATTTCTGCAGTAAAAATATAATAAAGGAATAATTGGTGTTTGTTTAATATATAAATATTATTTCATACACATATTTGATATTTTGTTTTTATAAAATAAAGGAGGACGTCGCTAAAACAACGCCCTCCTATTATTATTTATAAAAGAGTTATGACTTTTGAATATATTTTTTTTAATAATGTATCGCTGAAATAATGTTAATTATAAAAAAGGGGATAGTGCTTTATATTGACTTGTATAAATAATTCTTCTAAAATGGTGGCAGAATAAAAATAGAAAAAGATTTAAAAGTCTTGAACATAGATTTGGAAAGGAATGAGCAATATGGAAAGAAAAAATGCATGGAAGACATATGATGAAGCACAGATGAAAGAATTACAGCAGTTAAATGCAGATTACATTAATTTTTTGTCAGAGTGTAAAACTGAGAGAGAATGTGTAAAAGACACAGTAAGAAGAGTAGAAGAAAAAGGATATATAAGTATTGAAAAGGCGATGGAAGAAAATAAAACTTTACAGCCGGGCGATAAAATTTATGCTGTATGCATGAATAAGACAGTTGCTTTATTTAACATAGGAAATAAGCCACTTGAAAAAGGAATGAATATTTTAGGTGCTCATGTGGATTCTCCAAGAATGGACATAAAGCAGAATCCTTTATATGAAAAAGAAGGAATGGCATATTTAGATACTCACTATTATGGTGGAATTAAAAAATATCAGTGGGTTACACTTCCTTTAGCAATACATGGTGTTATTGTAAAAAAAGATGGAACAACAATTGATGTAAATATAGGAGAAAAACCGGAAGACCCTGTATTTTGTGTAACAGATTTACTTATTCATCTTGCATCTGCCCAGATGGAAAAGAAAGCTGCTAAGGTAGTTGAAGGTGAAAATCTTGATATATTAATTGGAACAATTCCTTTAAATGATGAAGAGAAGGAAGCAACAAAGAAAGGCGTTTTAAAGATTTTAGAAGAACAGTATGAAATGGAAGAAGAAGATTTCATGTCAGCTGAACTTGAAGTAGTGCCTGCAGGCAGAGCAAGAGAAATGGGATTTGACAGAAGTATGATTATGTCATACGGTCAGGATGATAGAGTTTGTGCATTTACATCTTTAATTGCAATGCTTGACATGGAAAGCGTAGATAAAACATCATGCTGCCTTTTAGTAGATAAAGAAGAAATCGGAAGTGTTGGTGCAACAGGTATGCAGTCAAGATTCTTTGAAAACACAGTAGCTGAACTTCTTAATTTAACAGGAGAATATAGTGAAATTAAACTTAAAAGATGCCTTGCAAACAGCAGAATGTTATCATCTGATGTAAATGCTGCATTTGATCCTTTATACGCAGACGTATTCCAGAAAAACAGCTCATCATTTATGGGCAAAGGTGTTGTATTTAACAAATTCACAGGACGAGGCGGAAAATCAGGTTCTAATGATGCAAATGCAGAATATTTAGCTGATTTGAGAAAGATTATGGATGATAATGGTGTTAATTTCCAGATGGCGGAACTTGGAAAAGTTGATGCAGGTGGTGGCGGAACAATCGCTTATATTATGGCATTATATGGAATGGAAGTTATTGACAGTGGTGTGGCAGTATTAAGTATGCATGCCCCATGGGAAGTAACAAACAAGGCAGATGTATATGAAGCATACAGATGCTACAAAGCATTTTTAAAGGACGCATAGAAATAAAGTTGTTTATATTTAAAGATGTTAGGAGCAAAAACCCCTTACTTTGATGAAATTTATTTGAAAATTCAAATACAGATTTTTATATAACAATTATCAATTTTATAGTACAATAATAAGCTGTGGTTTTATGATTTAGACATATAAGACCGCAGCTTATTATTCGTTGACAAAAATATTATGTAATTTTATAATTATCCTATTAGAACAGTAGGAAAAAGAAAATGAATTTCCTATTGGATTAAATGAGAAAATACAATAGAAAGATAGAGAGATAAAATATGTTAAATCAGTTTTCAAGAACAGAACTTTTATTTGGAAAAGAAGCGATGGAAACATTGGCAAATAAGAGAGTAGCAATATTCGGTATAGGTGGTGTCGGTGGATATGTATGTGAAGCACTTGTACGTAGTGGAGTAATGCATTTTGACCTTATAGATGATGATAAAGTATGCCTTACTAATTTAAACAGGCAGATCATTGCTACGAGAAAGACTGTAGGCAAATATAAAACTGAAGTTATGAAGGAAAGAATTTTAGAGATTAATCCTGACGCAGAAGTAGAAATCCATAACTGTTTCTTTCTTCCTGAAAATGCAGATGAATTTCCATTTGACAAATATGATTATATTGTAGATGCGGTCGATACGGTCACGGCAAAGATTTCTTTGGTAATGAAGGCTAAAGAATTAAATATACCTATTATAAGTTCAATGGGAGCGGGAAATAAATTGGACCCTACAATGTTTAGGGTTGCAGACATTTATAAAACGAAAGTCTGTCCTTTAGCTAAAGTTATGCGTCGTGAATTAAAGAAGCGCGGGGTTAAGAAATTAAAGGTAGTTTATTCAGAAGAAATGCCAAAGAGACCAATTGAAGATATGGCAACAAGCTGTAGAACTCACTGTATTTGCCCACCGGGTGCTAAGCACAAATGCACTGAAAGAAGAGATATTCCGGGAAGTGTGGCATTTGTTCCTTCAGTTGTGGGATTAATTATCGCAGGAGAAGTATTAAAAGATTTGGCACAGATACAAAGGTAATATAGGAGATTATATATGAGTGTTTCAATAGAACAGTTAAAATCCATGAACGCGGATGAATATCAGTTAATAGATATGCGAAATGAATCAGAGATTGCACACGGAGAAATTCCGGGAGCAATAGCTATTCAGGCAGAAGAAATAGAAAACAGTGAATTGATTGATAAAACAAAAAGATTAATTATTTGCTGCAGCAGAGGACAAAATAGTATTGAAGTAGCACAAAATCTTGTGGAAAAGGGATATGATGCTGAAAGCCTTGAAGGTGGGTATGTTGCATGGCTTTTAGATATGATGAAACAGCAGGAAGCAGAGGATATAAGCAAAGATGTTGAGCAAAGCCTTCGTAAGAAGTTTAAGAAAAAAATCTGGTGCAAATTTACAAAAGCAATTAATCAGTATGAACTTGTAAAAGAGGGAGACAGAATAGCGGTATGTATTTCAGGTGGAAAAGACTCAATGCTTATGGCTAAACTTTTTCAGGAATTAAAGCTTCATAACAAATTTGAATTTGATGTTAAATTTTTAGTTATGGATCCGGGATACAGCCCGGCTAACAGAAAAGTCATAGAGGAGAATGCAAGAAAGTTAAACATACCTATTCATATATTTGAATCAGATATATTTGAGTCGGTTTTTAATGTTGAAAAATCTCCGTGTTATTTGTGTGCAAGAATGAGAAGAGGACATTTGTATCATTTTGCACAGGAATTAGGATGCAATAAGATTGCATTAGGACATCATTATGACGATGTAATAGAAACAATTCTTATGGGAATGCTTTATGGCTCACAGATTCAGACAATGATGCCGAAACTTCATAGTACAAATTTTGAGGGAATGGAATTAATCAGACCATTATATCTTGTAAGAGAAGATGATATTAAGGCGTGGAGAGATTATAATAATTTGAGATTCATCCAGTGTGCATGCAAATTTACCGATACATGTACTACCTGCAATAATGAAGAAAACAAATCTAAGAGAGTTGAAATTAAAGAACTTATAAAAACATTGAAGCAGACAAATCCATATGTAGAAGGAAATATTTTTAAGAGTATAGAAAATGTAAATTTAGATACGGTTGTTGCATATAAAAAAGATGGTGTTAAACATCATTTCTTAGATACATATGATCTCCCGAAAAACAACGGAGAAAAAAAGGATGAATAAGAAGGAAATAGAAACAGCTTTCATAAAATCAATTCCAATAATGTGCAGTTACTTATTTGTAGGAATGGCTTATGGAATGATGATGCAGGAGGCAGGATTTAAATGATATTATTCACTTCTTGCAAGTTTAATTATATATACAGGAGCATTTCAATTTGTATTAATTACATTTCTTAGCAGTAGTGCTTATGAGAACGTCAAAGAGTGTTCAGGATTTACAACTTAAATCAGTAAAGAAGAAATATAAAAGCAAAGGATTTGCAGCAGGATGTTCAAGAAAAGTAATTGAACGTGGCGCAGATATGCTTGGCTGGACATTAGATGATTTAATAACACAGACAATAGAAGCATTGAAAACATTCAGACCATAAATATTTGAAAATATAAAATCTAAATATGCATTTATGTTATAAAATGGTAGAACCTTATAAATTTTTCTGATAGAATATATTAGTTGAGATTATAATCTTGCCTGTAAAATGCAGACGGAGATAAACAAAAGTAAAATATATTATAGAATACGAGGTAGTAAATAATGGGTGGATTTTTTGGAGTAGCATCTAAAGAAGATAGCGTTTTTGACTTGTTTTTTGGAATTGATTATCATTCACATTTAGGAACAAGACGTGGTGGAATGGCAGTTTATGGAGAAGATGGATTCAACCGTTCAATTCATAATATTGAAAATTCTCCTTTTCGTACAAAATTTGATAAAGACATACAGACGATGAAGGGAAAATACGGAATCGGTTGTATTTCAGATTATGAACCACAGCCATTAATTGTACGTTCACATCATGGTACATATGCACTTACAACAGTTAGTAAGATTAACAATATGGATGAACTTACAAAGATGTTATTTGACAAAGGTCATTCACATTTTCAGGAGATGAGTGGTGGAGAAATTAATGCTACAGAGCTTGTTGCTGCACTTATAAATCAAAAAGATAACCTTATTGAAGGAATGAATTATGCACTTGAAAAAATAGACGGTTCATTATCAATCTTACTTATGAATCATGCAGGAATTTATGCTGCAAGGGATAAATACGGAAGAACACCAATCGTAATCGGAAGAAAAGAAGGTGCATTTTGTGCATCATTTGAAAATTTTGCTTATAAAAATTTAGGATATACAGATTATAAAGAATTAGGTCCCGGAGAAATTGTAGTTATGACAGAAGACAATTGTATAACTCTTCAAAAACCGGGAGATGACATGAAAATTTGTACATTTTTATGGGTATACTATGGTTATCCTGCAAGTTCTTATGAAGGTGTAAGTGTAGAACAGATGAGATATAACTGTGGAATGAAGATGGCTCAGAGAGATAATGTTAAGCCTGATATCGTAGCAGGTGTACCGGATTCAGGTACTGCACATGCTGTTGGTTATGCAAATGAATCAGGAATTCCATTTTCAAGACCATTTATTAAATACACACCAACATGGCCTCGTTCGTTCATGCCGACAATTCAGAGTAAGAGAAATTTAATTGCAAAAATGAAATTGTTAGCAGTAGAAGAATTGATTAAAGATAAAAGTCTTTTGTTAATTGATGACTCAATTGTAAGAGGAACACAGCTTAGAGAAACAACAGAATTTTTATATGACAGCGGTGCTAAGGAAGTTCATATCAGACCGGCATGCCCACCATTATTATATGGTTGTAAATATTTGAATTTCTCACGTTCATCATCAGAGATGGAATTAATTACAAGAAGAGTTATAGAGAGACTTGAAAACGGAAATGTAACAGATGAAGTTTTAGAAGAATATGCTAATCCGGATTCTGAAAAATATGAATGCATGGTTGAAGAGATTAGAAAAGAACTAAATTTCACCTCATTAAAATTTAACAGATTAGATGATATGTTAGATTCAGTAGGAATAGACAAATGTAAATTATGTACATATTGCTGGGATGGAAAAGAATAATATATTTTAATAATCTTTATGCGAATGTAAATAATAATAAAGAGGTGAATTAAATGGAACAGTTAATTAAAAATATTAGTAAAGCAGAAGTTCTGACTTTAAAAGAACAGGTATCTTATCAGGAAGGACAGGTAGTCAGTAAGACTCTTGCACAGAATGATGCGGTAAGTGTTACATTATTTTCATTTGATAAAGGTGAAGAAATAAGTACTCATGAATCAGGCGGAGATGCATTTGTAACATGTCTTGACGGAGTTGGGGAAATTACAATTGATGGAAAGAAATATGAACTTCATGAAGGAGAATCAATTGTAATGCCAGCAAAACATCCACATGCGGTTCATGGTAAAGAACAGTTTAAAATGCTTTTGGTAGTTATTTTTTAATTAAAAATATCAGAGCTTTTAATTTTGAAAATTGAATTATTGAAATGAAATAAAAGAGCTGTCGCTTGAATTACTCGCTTTCACATACACAAGTGCAAAAAAATTTGTCACTTATATTAGAAAAGAGTAAGTCGTTAGTGACAGCTCTTTTTTGAGATTTTTTATGATAATTTGCTTAAATATATTTTTGATATGTAGTTAGTAATAAAATTTATTTTTATCGATATACTGAGACCCGGGAATGGACATCGTTTTGACTGCAATTATAGGGAAAATGAAGAGAAAATATATATAATTTACAAAAGTTACAAAATTTATAATAAAAGTAATAACATTGTTATAGGTGCTTAAGAAAATATTAAAAAATTTCATAACAATATATATATCATAATAATAATATAATGTGATTAGAAATAAAAAAGATACATTGTGGATTTAGATTTTTGACCGCGGCATCTAAACAAAAAATACATATCACAAAAAAGGAGAAAAAATCATGGAAAAGAAAAAATGGATTGCAGTATGGTGTATTTTAGCTGCACTGGTAGTAGGAATGGGAGCAAGTATTACATTAAGTGCTGTAATGTTTAATAAAGTCAGTGGATTAAAGACAAGTGTTGACAGTACCCTTGCAAAAGATGAAGATGTGGCACAGGAAGATGATGTTGTTATTGCTGACGAATACACAATTAAATCAACAAAAAATATCTCTGATGCATATAAAGAAGGAAAAGAAGATTCTTTAAATAAAGAAGATAAAGATACTCTTGATATGGCTAAGAAAGTTCTTGATGAAATAATAACAGATGGAATGTCAGATTATGAAAAAGAACTTGCTGTGTACAATTGGATGGTAAAAAATATAAAAAATGATTCAGGAATGATGTCTGTTATTCCAACATCAGGTCAGAACGCAGCAACTCCAAATGGTGTTTTAAAATCTAAAACAGCGGTTTGTGTAGGATATGCAACAACTTTCAGATTATTTATGCAGATGATGGATATTGAATGTAAGATAGTACATACAACTGACAGAATCCATTCATGGGATGAAGTAAAACTTGATGGTGAATGGTATCATACAGATATTTATTCAGATGCAGGAAGTCCAAATTATTCACATTTTAATATGAATGATAAAGAATGTAGTGACAATTATGAATGGAATACAGATTTTTTCCCGGCAGCAATGGGAACAAAATATAACTATGCAGTAATGAATAATGAAAAATTAGATGATGTATATAAACTTCCAAAGAAAATAAAAAAAGCAATCGAAGATAAGAAATATTTTCTCGCTTATAATTTAGGACAGGATGTAGATGATGAAAAAGTCAGCATAATAAATGCAATTGTACAGTCGATTTCAAATTATGTTACAGATAGTTATAATTTATCAGCTAAGTTAATTGATGCAGATAATGGTGATAAGGTAATGGCTGTGTATATATCTTCTTACAATGACACATCAGCTATGGATAATTTATCAGATAAGATTACTGAAAAGATTAACAAAGCTGTAGATAAAGCTTTTAGTGATTTTTCAGGAATGACCGGAATGGAAGATGGAGATTTAGGAGACATAACAAGTAGTTCAAGAACAATTGGTTCATCAGATGAAGCAATAGAGAATGAAAGCTTAAATGAAGGAGCAGCTGATGAAAGCGAATCAGTAGCAGCTGAATAAGAAAACTTATGTGAACTTAGGTCTTTTGATTCTGGCAACATAAAAGATTTTAATGAGAGGAGTCCAAGGTGCTGTAATGGCACCTTGGAAATATTAATATGAAAAATAAGTTTATTAAAAAAATATTTAACATTGCATTAGTGTGTGTATTTGCAATTCAGTTGGTTGGATGTGGAAATAACAATAATAAAATAGATATGACTAAACTTGAAAAAACAATGATGGCAGCAGACACAGATATGCCAACAATGTTAGCAGTAAATTCTGATTCAGATAATACAAAAGATTTATTTGCGTATCTTTCGGATATGGATTACAGTAAGGTTGACAAATATTTTTTAGATTATGCACAGGAAGGAACGGCTGAAGAGGTTGCTGTTATTAAAGTTAAAAACAGCAAAGACGTAGATGAAGCAAAGAAGAGCCTTGAAAAACATATTAAGGACAGAATTTCATTTTACAAAACTTATGACCCAACACAGGTAGACAGAGCAAATGATGCACAGATATTTGTTAAAGATGATTATGCTGTTTTAATTGTAAGTGATAATGCAAGTGAAATAAAGAAAGCATTTGAAGATAGCTTTAAATAAAAAAGGAAAAATATATGGTATTTAGCAGCGGAGTTTTTTTGTTTTTATTTTTGCCTATCGTATTGGCAGTATATTATATATGCCCTGGAAAGCTAAGAAATACAGTACTATTTGTATTCAGCCTTATTTTTTATGCATGGGGTGAACCGATATATGTTGGAATAATGATTTTTTCAACGGCATTTGACTATTGTAATGGAATGTTGATAGAAACATTTAGAAAAAAACATAATGAAAAAATCTGTAAAATTGTAATTATAATGTCAGTAGTTGTAAATTTAGGAATACTGGCATTTTTCAAATATACTGATTTTGTGATTGAAAATATTAATAATTTATTTGGTGCATCTGTATCATTATTGCAGATAGCCCTTCCGATAGGTATATCATTTTATACATTTCAAACATTATCTTATACAATAGATGTTTATCTTGGAAAAGTTAAAGTTCAGCACAATATAATAAATTTTGGAATGTATGTGAGCATGTTCCCACAATTGATAGCAGGACCGATTGTAAGATATAGTGATGTTGAAAATCAGATAGCCAGACGAAATGAAAATATAGATGACATAGCAAATGGTTTTAGAAGATTTATTGTTGGACTTTCTAAGAAAATACTCGTAGCAAATCAGGTTGGAAATTTATGGGACGAAATATCGGCAATGTCTTCAATCACTACATCAATGGCATGGGTAGGAGCTATCGCATATACTTTTCAAATTTATTTTGATTTTTCAGGGTATTCGGATATGGCAATTGGCTTAGGGCAAATGTTTGGATTTAAATTTCCTGAAAATTTCAACTATCCATATGAGTCAAAAAGCATTACTGAGTTTTGGCGCAGGTGGCATATGACTCTTGGAACATGGTTTAGAGAATATTTGTACATACCACTTGGTGGAAATAAAAAAGGAGTTCCAAGACAGATATTTAACTTATTTATAGTTTGGCTCTTAACAGGATTATGGCATGGTGCAGGTTGGAATTTTGTCTGTTGGGGATTATATTTCTTTATAATTTTAGTTTTGGAAAAATTTGTGTTAAAAAAAGTGTTAAATAAATGCCCAAATATTTTAAAACATATCTATTCATTGATTTTAATAGTATGTGGCTGGGTTATATTTGCATGTACTGACATGTTAGAAATGGGTACATTCTTTAAGGCAATGTTTGGAATTAAAACTCCGTTTCTTGGAGAAATGTCTTTATATTATATAGGATCATACGCAGTTATTTTAATAATTGCAGCTATAGCAAGCACAAAATTACCAAAATATATTGTAGGTCAGGTTGCAATTAAAATGAATGTTTCAAATAATGTTAAATTAATTGTAAGTAATGTGGCATGTTTAATTCTGTTCTTTATATGTGTTACATTTTTAGTAGGAGATTCATATAACCCGTTTTTATATTTTAGATTTTAAAGGAAAGGGTAAGTATATTTTTAATAGAGATATGTGTTTATACTATAAGAAAAAATTAGTATTAATATGTAAGTCTTGTTAGAAGAACATTAAAAGGTGAAAATATGAGAAAAATAAATTGTATATTTGTCATTGTGATGGTACTTATTCTTGCCGGAACGGGAATAGAGATTTTTGCCACAAAGGATAGAAGTTTTTCGGAGAATGAAAACAGATATTTAGAGGAAAGACCCCAAATTAGTTTAAGCAATATAGAAAATACTGATTTTCAAAAGTCATTAGAAAATTTTATTAGTGACCAGATTCCTGAAAGAGAAAAATTGATTACTTTAAGGAGCGTGGCTAAAGAGTTAACGGGAATTAAGGATATAGAAGGAGCTTACATTGGAAAAGATGGTTATTATCTTGAAAAAATAACGAATGAAGATGTGAGTGAAGAACAGCTGAAAAATAATATAAGATACATACATACATTTTTTAATAAAAATAAAGAACTTAAAAGTTATGTAATGTTAATTCCTGGTTCCGGAAATATATTAACTGATAAATTACCAAAACATGCAGATGTTTACGACTATAATTATTATGAAAAAATAGCAGAAAGGGAATTTACAAACAATGCAGACAATAATACTCAAATCGTAAATACATATGATGCATTGAAGAAATTATCAAAAGATTATATTTATTATAAGACAGACCACCATTGGACAACTAAAGGTGCATTTATTGCTTATAATGAATTTTGTAAAGTGGAGGGAATTGAAAGTGAACCTTATGAAAATTTGGAAATGAAAAATGTGACAGATAAATTTTATGGAACATTATATTCAAAGGTTCTTGATAAAAAGAAAAAAGGCGATTCGATAGAAATAGCAGAAAATATTCCTCGATGTAATGTGATGATTAATGGTAAAAAATCAGAAATTTACCATATAGATAAATTAAAAGAAAAAGATAAATACCAGGTATTCTTTGGTGGAAATTATGGTGTAGTTAGTATTGAAAACAATGAGGCAAATAACGATAAAAATTTGTTAATAATAAAAGATTCATATGCAAATAGTTTTACACCATTTTTATTAAAAGATTATAAGACAATTACAATTGTGGATTACAGATATTTTAGTGGAAATCTTCAAAGTATTGTAGAATCTAATAATATAACAGATGTGCTTGTTTTATATGAAATGAGCAATTTTATGAAAGATAAGAATTTGGTAAAGATGATGTTTTAGTCTGAAATATACTTAAAGCCCGGAGTGTGGACAACGCCCCGGGCTTTAGTATAAAATGTTTATCATATATATAAATCACAGATATTTTAAGAATTAATTTATTCACTTCTCAACGCTGCAACAGGGTCTTTCTTTGCTGCCTTTTTAGCAGGAATAAATCCGCCAATCAATGTTAAAATAACACTTAAAACAATTAGTATAATTCCACTTTGAACAGGTAAAAATGCATTTACATTAGTTGAGTCTGTAACTGCATGAATAATTGCATTTATAGGAAGCAGTAGAAGACAGGTTATCCCTATACCTATCATTCCGGAGAATAGTCCTATAATAAATGTTTCAGCATTAAATACCTGAGAAATATTTTTCTTTGATGCACCAATTGCACGAAGAATACCAATCTCTTTTGTTCTTTCAAGTACAGATATATAAGTTATAATACCAATCATAATAGATGAAACTATAAGAGAAACTGCAACGAAAGCAATTAATACATAAGTTATTACATTAATAATTGTAGTGATACTTGACATAAGTAAAGCAACGTAATCAGTATATGTTATTTTATCCTTATCGTCCTTTACATCTTTATTATACTTGTCAATACAATCAGATATTGAATCCTTATCTTCAAATGTATCAGCATAAATGCTAATTGATGAAGGAGCGCCAAGGCTTACGTATCCAAAATTTTTCATATTATCATCATAGCTTCCAACATCTATATAGTTATCATATATAGAAAGCATTTCTTCATCTTTAGGATTCTCTAAATATGAATCAAGCATGGCAGCTAACTGGGTTTCAGTCATTGAATCAAGCATTTGAATCTGCTCAGGAGAATCAGCATATGCAGTCATTGCCATGGATTTCCACATATTTGCTTTGTCTGATGTAGAAAGGTTTGACAAATAAGTTTTGGCATCATCAATTTTTATACTGTCATTGTCCGGATTAAAATGTAAACCGTTTAATACATTTACGTCAGGACTATTTTTTTGAGCTTTAACAATATCACTTTTATTTCCATAATTAATTAAATAATTAGTAAGAGCCTTAGTGTAGCCAACACTTCCTGATATTTGAATATTAGATGAGTCATCTGAAGTCTGTCGGATGATACCTGAAACTTTCAAAGTAATACCTGATTTTAGTAATTCTTCAACTTTATTATTGTCGTTGCCAACATATTTAAATAAATCAGATTTATTTTTCTGATAAAGGTCGCTATCCGCAATTAAATAAAAGTTGTGATTACATATGTCTTCATATGATATCTTGGAAGTTTCCGGATTGACTTCTTCCCCTTTATTAATTTGCTTTAAAATATCTTTATAATCTTTTGATGGTAAAAGCCCAAGATAATAAAGAGTAGTAAGTGATACTTCATTATTTTTATCTAAAACAAGAACAACTTCATCATAAGCTTTAGGCCAGTCACCATATACAACTTTATAATTATCTTTTATGACATTACTTACGAGTTCATCATTTTTGCCGGATAACATTTCAGCAAATGGACTGCTATTCATATTTCCTGTCATCATATCGGTGCTCATAGAAGTGCTCATATCCGCATTCATTGAGACTGACATACTGCCATTCATCTGGGCAATTGAACTTGTATTAGAATTAGAATTTGAAAATGTGCTTCCATTAGTATTTACAAGAGTATTGTCTGAATCATAAGAAAATACAGAAAATGGAACATCATAAGAATAGACTATTCCGTTTTCACCAACATAATTGTTGATTTCACTGTCCTTATTATCAAGATATTTTTTAAATTCAGTCAAATTATTTTCGCTAATACTTGTTGCCATTTTACTTGTCATCATAATATCTGTTCCATTTGAAAAAACAGCATTTAATTTATGATTAACTTTCTTTTTAGAAGCCTGTTCGCCGGCATTCATCATGCTGGAAAGGTCAAAGGTTTTTTGCTCTATGGTTATTGGATATGAAGTCATGGTATCCTTTTGAATATCAGTGATGTATTGATGGACACCTGTTGAAAGCGATAATATTAATGCAATTCCAATAATTCCTATTGAGCCTGCAAATGCAGTTAAAAATGTTCTCCCTTTCTTGGTTTTTAAATTATTAAAACTAAGGGCAAGAGAAGTCAAGAACGACATTGACGATTTACCCATATTTTTATGCTCGGGTGGAGCTGTTTTTTTGTCATTAAGTTCAAATGGATTAGAATCATCTAATATATGACCGTCTTTTACTCTGACAATTCTGTTTGCATAGAGATTTGCAAGTTCAGGGTTATGAGTAACCATAATGACAAGTTTGTCTTTAGCAACTTCCTTTAAAAGTTCCATAACCTGAACACTTGTGTCACTGTCTAATGCTCCCGTAGGCTCATCAGCAAGTAAAATATCAGGATTATTAACTAAAGCTCTGGCGATTGCAACACGTTGCATCTGACCACCTGAAAGCTGATTTGGACGTTTGTGAATCTGTTCACCAAGCCCCACATCCGTAAGAGCCTGCTTAGCTCTTTCCTTGCGTTCTTTTTTTGAAATTCCTGAAATTGTAAGCGCCAATTCAACATTTGATAAAATGGATTGATGAGGTATAAGATTGTAACTTTGAAATACAAATCCTATAGTATGATTTCGGTAAGAATCCCAGTCTTTATCTTTATATTTTTTTGTGGAAATTCCATTTATAATCAAATCTCCGGTATCATATCGGTCAAGACCTCCAACGATATTAAGTAATGTAGTTTTACCGGAACCGCTAGGCCCTAAGATTGCAACGAATTCATTATCACGAAAATTCAAACTCACATTATTGAGGGCATTTTGCACAAAATCACCGGTTGTATATTTTTTTGAAATATTTTTAATTTGCAGCATAAATCCTCCTAAGGTTTTTAAGTAGATGTATGGGTAATTTATATATCAATTATAAAAAAGACAAAGCTAAAATCCTATAAATATGTTATGTCTATATAAGAGTATTCTTTAAAATTTATGCCCGCCAAAAAATAATAAATTTTCTTATACAAAACCCAATAATATCATAACTATAGTTTATAAATAAAATAACAATATTTTGTTAACAAATTTTTGTTAACAAATAATTATTTAGGAGTATAATTAAAGAAAAGAGGAAACAAAATGAATGAAGTTCATTTTAATAAGTGTTTACGCTAAACAGCCACTGACAAAAGGGAGGGGCATTATATATTAAAGGATAGGTGCGGATATGAAAAAAAGATATATTGAGTTGCATCTTCATTTAGATGGAGCAATTACGCCTGATATAGCAAAAGATTTGGCAGCATTGCAGAAAATAAAACTTCCATATAAAGACGAACGTGAATTAGAAAAGGCTCTTATGGTTTCTAAGGATTGTAGAAGTTTAAATGAGTTTTTGGAATGCTTTAAATTACCTTGTAGTTTACTGCAGACAAAAGAAGGAATAGCGAGAGCTGTTTATTTGGTTCAGGAAAACATAAAAAGACAAGGTGTAGTATATGCGGAAATAAGATTTGCACCACAACTTCATATGGATAAAGGTTTGACTATGAGAGAAGTTATTGAAAGTGCTTTGGACGGATTAAAGAAGTCTGATTTGAAATGTAATCTTATTTTATGTTGTATGAGAATGGCTGATAACAAAGAACAGAATTTAGAAACAGTTAAACTTGCAAAAGAATATTTGATAAATGAAGAAAGCAGTGAAGATTACGGAGTAGTTGCACTGGATTTAGCAGGAGCTGAGGCATTATATAAAACAGAACAATTTATTGATGTTTTTAAACTTGCAACCGAATTAAATGTACCATTTACTATACATGCAGGGGAGGCCGATGGCGCAGAAAGTGTAAAAAAAGCAGTTGAATTTGGCGCAAAAAGAATAGGACATGGAGTAAGAAGTGTAGAGAACTTGGCACTTATAAAAACACTTTCAGAGAAAAAAATATGTTTGGAAATGTGCCCTACAAGTAATTTGCAGACAAAGGCAATTGAAAAGATTGAAGATTTTCCGATAAGAGAGTTTATGAAATCAGGAATTCCTGTTACAATTAATACAGATGATATGGCAATATGTGGAACGGACATAGAGCAGGAATTGTATTTGATAAAAAATACATTTAATATTACGGATGACGAGGAAAATGAAATTTATGCAAATGCAGTAAGGTATTCATTTGCTAAAAATAAGATTAAAAAACAACTAATGGAGGTACAATAATGGCAGAAAAAGTAGAATTTTCCAGCAAGCAGATGTTGGATTGGATGGGATATATTGCAGATATGTTGCAGATAAGTCCGGAAAAAATTAAGTTGTTAAATACATGCAGCAAAAGAAGAAATGTATTGGCAACAATAGCAACTCATAAGAGAGTTTTGATTTTTGCTGATGAAACAAATGAAAATATGCTTTATAAATTATGGGAAGCAGGATACGGCGATTATGAAATGTATTACGGACAAGGATATGAGCCGGGTGAAATGAAACACTGTAAAGTATTTGAACTCATGGATGTAAATATAAGTGGACCTACAGTTATTTTTGTAGTAAATGAAAATACACGTGAGTCTATGATATTTGGAATGAAAAATGAAAACTTTTCAACAGGTAGTGTAAAATATGTTGGACACGAAATCCGCTCCGTAATTATGAATAAGTTAGAAATGGATGTAAGGGATACAGTGCTTATTGCCAGTGGTGAAAGTATTGTAATAGAAGCATCAATGGTTGCATATGAAGGTGTGGTAATTGCTGTTGAAAGAGATAAAGGTTCACTTGCATCAATGGAAGAAAATGCAGCAAAATTTGGAGTACATAATGTAGAAATAGTATCGGATTTAACAGAAGAAACATTAAAGGATAAGCCGGTTCCAAGACTTGCTTTTCTAGTTGCACAAAAGGATACAATTGAGCAGGATATTGTAACACTTAAAAAGATAAATCCGGATATGAAAATTATAATATATACTTTAGAGCTTGATATACTTTCAGATATTCCATATTTATTCAAGAAACATGGAGTTAATTTGTCTGAAGTAATGCAGATATCTGTTTCAAAGACAGATAAGGACAGTGTATTCGTTGCACAACCTGCACCATGGATAATTTCAGGTGAATAAATGGGCAGGTATCAAGGCATTGCATACACTTATGAGCAAACTTATGAGGGCTTATATCTTTTGGCCTTGGTAATATATATAATATTTAATATAAGATGCTGTTTCGATAGCAAATTTAATTTACTATCGGAATGGCATCTTTTTTTATGAAGTAACAGATCTGTTTATAGTATTAAATATGTATCGCTCGACTAAGAAAATCCATAAACAACTAAAAAATTGTGGAAAATGTATAAAAATAAATTCTAAAAGAGAAAAAAATAGGTGATTTTTTATTGTATATAATTGGCAAAAATTGTATGGATTTGTTTTTTGTAAAAAATAGACACCTGTATAAAAAAAACACACTCTTCTTTAAAAATACAAAATGATAAACTTGTGAAGAAAATGTGAAAGTTGAATTTTACTATGT
>OGXA01000057.1_pt1 | contig 82826 bp, 79 predicted proteins | sample 1576171 | NCBI WGS metagenome assembly OGXA01 (sample SAMEA3541587, study PRJEB24748) | human gut metagenome | biome: human gut; feature: human-associated habitat; material: faeces | place: China | collected 2012 | reverse complement strand
AGAGCAATGGTAGATTCCTTGATAGTCTTTCAGGAGAAGAAACAACAAAGACACCAGAGATAACAACAAAGGCACCTGAAACAACAAAGGTGGCAGAGATAACAACAAAGGCACCAGAAACAACAACAAAGGCACCAGAAACAACAACTAAAACACCAGAAACAACAATTGATTCAGAATATCCACAGTGGAATAAAGATACAATTTACACAGGTGGAAACAGAGTTATATATAATGGAAAAGTATATCAGGCAAAATGGTGGACACTTGGAGAGAATCCGGAAACATGTGGTCAGTGGGGTGTTTGGAAATATGTTGGTGATGCAACAGTAACACAGCCAACAACAAAGGCGCCAGAGACAACAACAAAGACAGTTGAGACAACAACTAAACAGGAAATAGTTTTAGATAAACCATTTGGATTAGTAGTAACTTCAACAGCAAATAACTCAATTACAGTTGTATGGGGCAGAGGCACAATTGATTTATATAATGTTTACATTGATGGAAAATTAGTATCAAATGCAGTAGCATGTGGCTCATACACATATACAGGTTATACAGCTGGAAGACATACAGTTGCGGTAACAACAACTTATAATGGAAAAGAGTCAGAAAAGACAGAAACTGTAGTAGATGTAAAAGGTCAGACAGAGACAACAACAAAGACAGTAGAGACAACAAAAGCACCTGAGACAGAAGCAACAACAGCTAAAAGTGAAGAAACAACTAAGGCTGCTTCAGGCTATCCTGAATGGGTAAATGGAAAAGTTTATGTAAAAGGTGATAAAGTGTCTTATAACGGAAATGTTTATGAAGCTCAGTGGTGGACAAATGGTGATAACCCTGAAACATGTGGCCAGTGGGGCGTTTGGAGATTGACAGACGGAACAACAACAAAACCGGCGGCAACAACAAAGCCTGTGGAAACAACAAAGACACCTGAAGTAACAACAAAAGCTCAGGAAGTAACAACATCAAAAGAAGAAGAAACAACTCAGGATAATAACTATACAGTTAACAAGAGTTTACCTGAACATATTGTTACAGGATATTGGCATAACTTTACAAATGGAGCTGCAAACTTAAAGTTAAGTGAAGTACCATCATACTATGATTTAATTTGTGTTTCATTTGCAGATTCAACATCAACACCTGGAGAAGTAACTTTTAGTGTAAATGGAGACTTAAGCAAGGCAGTTGGTGGATATACAGATGCACAGTTCATTCAGGATATTAAGACATTAAAGGAAAGAAATCAGCATGTAATTCTTTCTATTGGTGGTGCTGAAGGTACAATTTATATTACAAGTCAGGCAGCAGCAGATAATTTTGCAAACAGTTTAATTAAAGTAATTGAACAGTTTGGATTTGAAGGTGTAGACATTGACCTTGAAGGTGGAGCAGTAGCAGGAACGGAATATATTGCAGGAGCACTTAGAAAGGTTCATAACCATTTCGGCGACGAATTTATTATTACAATGGCACCTGAAACATATTATATGCAGAGTCCAACATCTAATTACTTTAAGTTAGCATTAGATATTAAAGATATTTTAACAGTAGTTAATATGCAGTATTACAATTCAGGTAGCATGGTTGGATACGGTGGAGGAGTTTATAGCTGTGGTTCAGTTGATTTCCTTACATCACTTGCAACATTGCTTATTGAAAACGGATTAAGACCAGATCAGGTCGGAATTGGTGTTCCATCATCAGCACCGGCTGCAGGAAGTGGTCTTGTATCTACAAATACATTAACATCAGCTCTTAATTGTTTAACAAAAGGAATGGCAAGTGGTGGAAGCTTTATGCCGCCTAAGACATATCCTTCATTAAGAGGTGTAATGACATGGTCAATTAACTGGGATGCATCTAATGGATACGCTTGGGGAAGCGCAATGGATAAGGCAATAGATACATTACCAAAAACAAAATAAAGGTATTAAATGTAGCTGGGGAGCTATAAAATATTGGGGTTTAAAGTAAGCCGTTTAAGTGAGAAATCACTTAGACGGCTTTTTCGATTTTTATGGCTGATTTCTTAATGCTAATTAAAAAAAGAAAATATTGTACAAATCATGCTTTAAAAAGAAACCAGATAATAGATTTAATATGCCGATTATAAAAAGTAATAATTTAAAATAATGTTTATATAGAAAATTTGAAAAATATATAAAATATAATTGACTACATAACTAAAATGTGATATTATTCTGAGTACCGAATAAATAACATAATATATCTATAATAACATGGAACACAATATGTATCGAAAATTGAACGATGAAAAGAGTGTTGAATAAATAATAATTAGTAGTTATAAGGCTTTTATCATCGCGCTTAGGAAGAAACATAGCTGTGTAGTTCTTACCCGAAGCGTATAATATGTGATTATTTGGAATAAAGTATAGGAGGTAAATTATGGACATTTTTTTACAGGAACATGGTAAAACAATTTTCATTGCAGTATGCATTTTGCTGTTAGTGGGTGTTGCTTATGTTGTGGGACCGATTATATCAGATGCGATTAAGGGAATTGTAAACAGTTATGCAGGTTCTGTAACTTTTAACAGTGTAGCAGGAAAGATTAGTTAATTATAGGCGAAAGGGGAATACAGTTGAGAAAATTGTCATTGCCGGATAGGGCATTTGGAAAGTTATTACCATTTATTTATGACGATAACATTACGGACATCAATTATAGTCGTGAATTATGGGTGAATGATTTAAATAAGGGAAGGTATAAGATTGAGGGATTTACGTTAGATGAATTGTTTATACAACAGTTTTATACAAAAATAAGTAATTTAATGAATGTTCAATTTAACCAAAACAATCCATTATTAGAAGCGGAAACAGAAAATTTAAGAATTTCAATTTTGCATGATTCAGTTACAAATACAGGAATCAGTATAAGTATTAGAAAAACTCCTGCCGTAAGAAGAATAAGCAGGGAAAGTATTTTAGAAAGTGATTATTGTCCGGAAGTATTGGATATTTTTATGGAAAACGCCATCAAGGCACACTGCACTGTGATTGTTGGAGGGTTACCGGGAGTGGGTAAAACAGAATATGTAAAATATTTAACAAGTTATATTCCGGACTATGAAAGGGTGTATACAATTGAGGATAATCTTGAATTAAGATATTCGTCAATTAATCCGCAGAAAGATTGTGTGGAAATTAAGGTAAGTGATAATTTTGGATATGCTGATGCACTAAAGGCAAGTAAACGACAATTACCAACATGGGTTTTGCTTGCGGAGGCAAGAGGAGAGGAAGTTAAGTATCTTTTGGAAAATATTTCAGCAGGAGTACATTGTATAACGACAATTCACTTGGATGATGCAGGTAAAATACCCGATCGCTTAAGAAACATGGGACAGTCAGTTTATGAAAATGATGTTTATTCGTTTATTGATATTGGAATACAATTGCAGTCGGTAGTAAAACAGGGAGAGAAAATTTCGAGAAAAATAACACAAATTATTTGTTTGTCAAGATATGAGGATAGAAATGAAAAGACAATGATATATGAAGATGGAAGAATATTATGTAGAAAACTTCCACCTGAATTGATGAGAAAATTCAGAATGGCAGGTATTACAGATCCTTTTAAGAAAAGTGAAAATTAGGAGATAAATGAAAAAAGTAAAATATTTTAGAAAATACATATGTATTATAGCTATAGTTGTAGGAATAGCATTTGCGTATAAGTTAGAACTTCCAATAGTGATTGCTATAGGTGTAATAACAACGTTACTTATGCCTATGCTATATAAAGAAGAAAAAAAGAAAAGCTATTATAAGAAAAAATTTGAAGACTTAATAAGCTATATGGAGCAGATGTGCTATTCGTTTAAGAAAAGTGGAAAAATCAGACCATCTCTTATAGATGCACAAAAAATAAGTGATGGTGAGATGAAGGAAATAATTGAAGAAGTTATTGTAAATATTGATTCTAAAATGAATGAAGATATTTATGAGCAGGCACTTAAAATTCTCGAAGAAGAATATTATTGTAAAAGACTTATTTCACTTCATGAATTTATTATAAAAATAGAAAAACAAGGTGGAGAATTTGAAGAATATATAAATATTATTCTTAGCGATATAAAAGAGTGGAGTGATAGAACGGAACTTTTTAGAAGAGATATAGATAGGATAAGAAGAAACGTTCTTATATCAATTGGAGCTACACTATTAACATGTGGATTTATGGCTTATCTTATACCAAAAGAATATTCATTTACAGGAAATATAGTATATCAGATAAGTTCGATGATTATTATTTTGATAATGCTTGTCATTTATATTTTTGTTTATAAGAAACTAAATATTGACTGGTTGAAAGAGGAGAGTTTTCTTAATCCTGAAATGGTAGATAAGTATTATGACTTAATTATGAAAAGCCAGAATGAAAAAATAAAATTTATGGACAAGTTGTCAATTAATAAAGTCAAAAAGAGAATGAGACGGGAAATATCGAAAGTATTTCCTGATTGGTTAAGGCAGGTAGCGTTGAATTTGCAACAGCAGACAGTACAGTCTTCAATAGAAAATTCATATGATGATGCGCCATATATTTTAAAAAGACCAATACGACATTTATTAATTGATTTTGAAGAATATCCAATAGGGATAGAACCTTATGATAATTTTCTTCAAGAACTCGATATGCCTGAAATACAGTCATCATTAAAAATGTTTTATTGCATAAATGAGTTAAGTAAAGAAGAAACTTATAAGCAGACAAATGCAATTATAGATAGAAATAATAAGATGTTAAAGCAGGCGGAAGAAATGAAAAATAAAGACAGAATTGGATTAGCAGGGACTTTGTCAGCAGGACCAATGATGGTAGGAGTTGTAAAGATAATTATTGATATGGTGCTTATGATTTTAGTATTTACGTCCGCATTGGGAAATGTAATGAATGGAGGATGAAAATGAAATTATTATTATCTGAATTAGGTCAGACTTTGATTTATGGAATATTATTTTTATTCATTGTTGCGGGATTTTACCATATGTTACAGCAGGTTACATAGTTTTATGAGAGTAAAAATAATATGAAAATAAGTTTTTGATTTATAAAAATAGTAAAAGTCGAACCTTATATTATAAAAAGAACAAATGGAAGAATAGAGTAATTTGGGATAAAAGGAAGGTAGAGAATGGAGAATTTATTAGAAGAACATGGCGAGATAATTATAAGTGGAATTATTTCGGTAATATTAATAATTTTGTCTATTGCAATTATGTATACTGCAGCGGGAATGAATGTAGATTTTTTTACAAAACTGGTAGGAGGATAACGCATGGAAGTATTTTTAAGCGAACATGGACAAACTATTCAATATGCGGTAATTGGTGTAATTATTGTTGCACTTATTAGCATTATAACAAACACAAGTATTAAAAAAATAATGCCTGCATACAACTGTGAAGGAAGTAATACTAACAGAGAGTTTTCGGAAGAATACAAAAAGAAATGCCCTATTATTGTAGGTGACGATGTTATATATGTTACATATTTAGATAAAAGTTTTGATGTGACAAATCAAATTAGTGCAAGGGATTATGATGGAAAAGATATAACAGATAAATTGAAAATATATGGAGATGTAGATGTGTTTCACAGAGGTGTATATAACATTAAATGTATTGTAAGAGGTGAAAGTGGCATTAAAAGTATTAGGAATATGAATGTTGTAGTGGAATAAGCAATGGTAATACAGATTGGCCTGGAAATAAAAAGTCAATGTTAAATTAGAGGAGGGAAAAGATGAAACTGGCAATAGAAATGTTTTCTATAGTTATAGTAGTAACAATAGCCTGTATAGTTTTTTCGTCGTATATAAGCACGGAAAATCAAAATGTAAAAGCGAGAGATTTTTATAATGTAGCAGTTAATCGAATAGAGGATAGTAATTGTAATGCACAAGTTATTAAGCAATGCAAAGAAGAAGCCGGTGAAAAAGGATATATGTTGGTTACGGAAGATAATTCTTTATCAGAGAATGAACCGAGTTGTTATGTGAGCATGGAATATAATATAACGTTTCCAATTTATCAAATGTTTGGAGAAAACAAGAGTAAAAAAGTTGTGATAGAGGGGTATGCAAGATGATTGGAAAATGGAGTGGAGTAATAGGGAAAAATATTTTTAAAGTATGCGTTGTGCTTGCTTTTTGCTGTATGGTTCTTTTGCAAAACAATGTTTATGGCGCGACTACAGAAAATGGAAGTAAAAGTAACCCTTATCTTGTGCAAACAGAAAGTAAATTAAAAAATATATTTAGTAATAACAAAAAGACAAGTTTAGTATATATTGCGATAGTTGGTAATATAAAAATTAAAGATGGAATAAAAGTAACTCAAGGAAGATATATGCTTTATTCATCAGGTGGTGAAAGAACTATTAGTAGAAGTAAAGACATAGGCGATGATGTAAATAAATCAGATAAATATTGTTTTAAAATCTCAGATGGAGCGGAAGTTCATTTTGGCGATGGAATGGGTGGATATAAGTTATATCTTGATGGAAAAAAGAATCAAATTTCTTTTGCAACAAAAGGGTTTATAAAAGTTGATGACAGTTCAACAGGAACGATTGGAAATGCATGTGTAGTAAAAAATGTTACTAATTATAATGGCGAGACGGAAGCAGGAGCGGTTAGAAGCACAGGAACATTGAATGTATATGGAATTATTCATGACTGTGATGGAGTAAAAGGCGGAGGAATTACCATTAAAGGCGGAGTGTGCAATATATGGCCCGGAGCACAAATATATAAATGTTTTACTCTAAGTCAGGGTGGTGGAGTATATGTTGGAAATTATTCAGAATTAAGGATATATGATGGTGAAATTTTTGAAAATGAAGCATTAGAAGAAGGCGGAGGAATTTACATAGGTGGTTCTTCGCATTTATTAATGACTGCCGGAATAATACATAATAACAAATCAGGTGAGGAAGGTGGAGGCATATTTGGAACAGGATTAGGAACAATTGTAAATATAAATGATGGATGGATATATGGCAATGATGCCGGAGCCAGTGCCGGAGGCGTATTCTCAGGATATCAGGCAGGTCTTATTCTTGGGTCAGGCAGTACTGCACCGACAATTAGTGGAAACGAATCAAGAGGAAGTGGTGGTGGAGTAAGATGTAATGGTGGTGTAGGGTATGGACATGGAGGATGCACCGTTATATATAATGCAAGGATTATAGGAAATATATCCGGAAATTTAGGAGGCGGAATAGCTTGTGGAGAAGATTCTAAAATAACTATTGAATCTATAAATGTATTTAACAATTCAAGTTATGATAATGCAGGTGGAATATATATAGGTATGAATGTAGAGGATATAAACGGCGGAGCTGTAAAACTTTATAATAGTATAATAGGTGAAAATGGAACTGTTGATAAAGGTGGTGGAATATGCACGGATTCTTCTGTTTTGATGAGAAATACCTCAATAAATAACAATTCTTCACGAAACGGAGGAGGACTTTATATTGGCAATACAGCTACGGTTCATATGTGGATGGGAAGTTACATAAATAATAATTATGCATACAATAATGGCGGGGGTGTATATATAAGTGAAAAAGCTAACTTTTTACTGACGGACAATAACATATATCAAAATAATTGTGCTAAAAACGGAATGGGTGTGTATGTAAGAGGAAAGTTTCAAATGTTTAGTATAGCAAGTGTAGATGAAAGCAATGAAGTATATCTTACCAGACAGACATACATATCAATAATAGACAGATTGCTAAAGCCTAGCGGATATGTGGCAGTTATAAGGACAACATTAACTGACCCGGGAACAATAATTGCACAGGTTGAATATAGTACAGATGCACAGAAGGAATTATATTATATAGGCGATGCAGTTGCAGAATTAAATAACCAAAATTGTGTAAAAAAATTTTTGGTACGAAATATAAGTGGGAACAAAATTTTGCGACCTACGAAATTTGTTAAAGCTTATGTAGATAATGAAATAATAATAAGCGAAAAATATGACGTTACATTTAATAAAAATACTTCTGAACATGTTTCAGGAATGCCTGAAAATCAGATTAAATTTTGGCAGGAAGACATAATAATAAGTGGTGTTACAGTCAGAAGAAATGGATATCATACAGTAGAAAATAAACATTGGAATTTCCAAAGTGACGGCAATGGAGCAACTTTAAAACCTGGTGGAATATTATATGCAAATGGAGACAGGGTACTTTATGCCCAATGGGAAAAAGAAAAAGTTATAAATTTATTTATAAATGCTACTGACAGATATTACGTAGTTAATCAAAATATAAAATTAGATATGAACGAATTAGTAAAGAAAGTAACAGTTAATGATGATGCGTATTCAAGTACAAAATATCCTCTATATATACAAAAGATAACTGACGTAACTGGTAAAAACTATTATGAAAGAGGTAAGAATAAAGAATTTGAAGATATAAATAACTCAGATATCGTACTAACTGAGAAGTTTATAAATACAGAGTCTATTGCAGAATTTATAGTGACAGTTTGTTCAAATGCCGGAGATGATAGTTCTTATGCAGAAAAGAAATTTGGTGTGTATATTATAAATAATAATGAATATAATCATACGACTAGATTTATTTCAAAGGAATATATGGATACGTTAAATAAAAATTCTAAATGGAATCTTACATTAAAAAATAAACTGGAAGAAAGTCTTAATAAAAAGGAAGGACAGGGAATGAAAAAATATAAAATGTCAAAAGAAATGGTGAATGAAATTAAGAAAAACAGATGATGGCTAAATAATTACAGGAACCTTGGAGAGGGTATAAAAACTACTACTATAAAATTATGAGGAAAACAGATGAAGCAAATTTCAATAGTGATTGGATTAATTGTATCAGTTATGATTGTAAGTATGACTATTATGGCGTTGGAAGAAAAAAGTTCAAAAGAAACTGAGTTAAACAGAGCAGTAGCAACAGCTGTAAAACAGACAGTAAAAGCAAGTTGTGGTAAGAATAAAGAAATTAACAGTAATGATGATATGATAAATTTTTGTATGAATAATATTGCATATAATGTCAGTGGCACATCAGATTATGAAATAGAAGTCATGTCTGTTGATTACAAAGAAGGAATGTTGGATATAATAGTTACAGAAAAATATACAAATGTAGTGGGAAAAGAAAAAAATATTACTATAAGAAAAGCTGCAATTTATGGATAAAATAAGTTGCAATAAAAGAGATAATAAACATTTTCCTTTTCAGAGTTGTAGAAATAGAAATGTTACAATGATATGATAATAACGAAAATAAATGACATTTTGTTAGGTTGAAAGGAATGTAGATAATATGAGAGATTATGTTATTGTAACAGATTCAGCAAGTGATTTGCCACAAGAAATCTTACAGGAATATGATATTCCTTGCCTCCCTTTATATTATAGTATAGACGGAGTGATATACGGAGATGAAAAAAATATTGAACCGCATGAATTTTTTGAGCTTATGAGAAAAGGTGCGATGCCTACAACGATGGGATGCAATCCGGAATATGCAACAGAGATGTTTAGAAGTATTTTGAATCAGGGAAAAGACATATTGCACATTGCATTTTCATCTGCATTAAGTGTTAGTTATAATTCAGCACGAATTGCAGCAGAGGACTTAAAAGAAGAATTTCCGGATAGTAATATTGTTGTTATTGATTCAAAGGCTGCATCTTTAGGTCAGGGGCTTTTAGTATATAAAGCAGCAAATATGAAAAAAGAAGGTAAAAGTTTAGAAGAAGTAAAGACCTGGATTGAAGAAAATTTAAATCATATGTGCCATTACTTTACTGTAGATGATTTATTCCATTTACATAGAGGTGGAAGAGTGTCAAAAACAACTGCAGTTGTAGGAACTTTAATACATGTAAAACCTGTACTTCATGTAACAAATGAAGGAGAATTAAAACCATTCCAGAATGTTCGTGGAAGAAAGAAAGCATTACAGAGTCTGGTTGATTCCATGAAAAAAGAAGGCGCAGGTTATGAAAATAAAGTAGCCTTTATTGTACATGGTGATTGTATAGAAGATGCCAATAAAGTAGCTGATAAAATAAAAGAAGAATGTGGAGTAGAAAAAGTAATCATAGGAATGCTAAGTCCTACGATTGGAACTCATGCAGGACCAGGAACAGTTGGTTTGTTCTTTATAGGAGAAAATAAATAAAAAATTTATTAATTGAAGTGATACCAAGATAAATACAGAGATGAAAATTACAAAAAGAATCTGTACCAGATTTTATGACTTTGGTATTGCATATATATTGTATACTATACACTAACAGCCAGACTTTTTGGAAGTCTGGCTGTTAGTGTATAATTAACAAATCTAAAATAAACATATATATTATGAATCAGATATTTTAAATATGTGTGAAATTAATCCAATTTTATACTAACTTCTCCGGATGAAAGCAGTTTTTCAGTTCCGTCTTCAAATCTGACAAGAAGATGACATTCATCGTCAATTGAAATTGCCTTGGCAGGCTTGTTACCATCTTTGTCAATAACAGTAATATTTTTTCCTAATAATATAGAGCGGTCAATATATTCTTTAAGGTAACTCTTTGATTCAAATGAATTGTAAAAGCCCATAAAGTAATTTAAGACATGAGCTAATAATTTGCTACGCTTGTTAATGGAATCGCTTTCTTTGTCAAATATAGCCGTAGCGACTTTGTCGATTTCTTCAGGAAATCCACCTTCAGGAAAACAAACATTAATACCGATTCCGACAATTGCATAGTTAAGTTTGCCTGTTTCCATATTAAAAGTAGCTTCGGTTAATATTCCACATACTTTTTTGTTATCTACAAAAACATCGTTGACCCATTTTATTTTTGCCTTTTTATCGGAAACATCTTCAATTGCCTTAGCAACTGCAACTGCTGCGCTTGTAGTTAAAAAAAGTGAATCACTGGCAGGAATATCAGGACGAAGTAGTATACTAAAATAAATTCCTGTATCGGCAGGTGAAACAAATTTTCTTCCCATACGACCACGACCTAAAGTCTGCTCACTAGCTACGAGGACAGTTCCTTCTTTTGCACCATCTTCAGCCATTTCTTTTAAAACAGTATTAGTTGAAGAAATTGTGTCATACACATGGATATCTAAATTATATTTTAAAAACTCACCAACACTGTGCTTACTTAAAATATCATTTGACTGTTCAAGACAATAACCTTTATTTGTAGCAGCCAAAATCTTGTACCCTTCATTTTCTAAAGATTTGATTGCCTTCCAAATAGAATTTCTGCTAACGTTTAATTCTTTTGCAAGAGTAGCTCCTGAAAAATACCTTCCTTTATTTGCTTCAAGCATATGTAAAACTTCATCTTTAACGCTCATAATATTCCTCCTAATGCTTCTATAAGTATAACAAATATGAATAAAATATCAAATGAAGCCTGAAAATAAAATAAGAATTAAAATCAGATAAAAAATTTATTACTATATAAAATTAGATAAAAAAATTTATTGTTAATGAAGAAAAAAATTAAATGTGTTAGAATATAGAACGAGTATATCGGTTGAATAGATTTTTAGTTGAAGTTGATAATATATTAAGATAACACGGTGAATAGTATAAAATGATGGCACATTTATGTTAGAGCGAATAGCGAGTGATAATTCATAAGATATTTTTGACCGAACATCTTAAAAAGAAAAATATTATGGAAAGGAAAAATTAATGGCAGTAAAAGATATCAAAGAATATGAAATTATAAAACAATATTATATGGAGGACTTAAATTCACAGGCTTATTTATTAAAGCACAAAAAGACAGGAGCAAGAATTGCGTTATTATCAAATGATGATAATAATAAAGTTTTTAATATTGGTTTTAGAACACCGGTAAATGACGATACAGGAGTACCACATATAATAGAACACACAGTTCTTTGCGGTTCAGATAAATTTCCGGTAAAAGACCCATTTATTGAACTCGTAAAGGGGTCACTTAATACATTTTTAAATGCAATGACATATCCGGACAAGACTGTGTATCCGCTTGCAAGTTGTAATGAAAAAGATTTTCAAAATATAATGGATGTTTATTTGGATGCAGTATTTAATCCACAAATATATAATCATCAGGAGATTTTTAAGCAGGAAGGATGGCATTACGAGTTAGAATCACCGGAAGATGAGTTGAAAATAAATGGTGTAGTTTATAACGAAATGAAGGGAGCATTTTCATCAGTAGCAGGAGTTCTTGACAGACAGGTATTACATTCACTTTTTCCGGATACAACATACGGCTTTGAGTCAGGTGGGGATCCGGTATCAATACCTGATTTAACTTATGAAGAATATTTGGATTTTCATAGAAAATATTATCATCCGTCAAATAGCTTTATATATTTGTACGGAGATATGGATATGGAAGAAAAACTCCGTTTTATAGATAAGGAATATTTGAGCAAATATGATACATTAGAAATAGATTCTGAAATAAAAATGCAGAAACCATTTGATAAACCGGCAGAGGTTGAAAGTTACTACCCTATATCAGATGGTGAATCAGAAGAAGACAATACTATTTTGTCATGGAATGTAGTTTTAGACACAACACTTAATAAAGAAGATATATTAGCATTTCAGGTACTTGATTATGTACTTATGACAATGCCGGGTGCAGTTTTAAAACAAAAGATTATAGATGCAGGCATAGGAAAGAACGTAGAAAGCACATATGAGTCAGGAATTTTACAACCATATTGGTCTATAGTAGCTAAATATGCAAATTATGAAGATAAGGATAAATTCAAGTCGATAATAAAAAGTGGATTAGAAGAAATAGTACAAAATGGTATCGAAAAAGAAAGCCTTATTGCTACAATTAATAATTTGGAATTTAAATATCGTGAAAGTGATTTTGGACGTTGGCCAAGAGGATTAATGATTGGCCTTCAGATGTATGAAAGCTGGATTTACGATGAAAATCAGCCATTTATATATGTAGAATGCAATGAAACATATGCATTTTTAAAGAAAATGGTTGAAACAGATTACTTTGAAAATTTAATTGAAAAGTATGTTCTAAACAGCAAAATTGAATCAACAGTAGTGCTTAAGCCTAAGAAGGGTCTTGTAGCAGAAACTGAAAAAGAATTAGCTGATAAGTTAACTGCAAAAAAGGCAACTCTTTCAAAGAGTGAAATTGATAAGTTAGTTGCAGATACAAAGGCATTAAAGAAGTATCAGGAAGAACCATCGCCGGAAGAAGACCTAAAGAAAATACCGATGTTGGAAATAAGTGATATTGACCCTGAACCAAGACCTATAAAGTCTCAGATAAGAGAAATTAATGGAATACCTACGGTTTATTATGACTGTTTTACTAACGGAATAGGTTATGCAATATTGTCATTTGACTGTAAAAATATACCTACGGAACTTTTACCATACATTGGTTTACTGAAAAATACTGCCGGATATATGAATACGGAAAACTATAATTACACTCAGCTTGCAAATGAAATAAATAAAAATATTGGTGGAATATATGTTGATGCAACATTATATCCGGATGCAATTGAAAAGAATAAGTTCGAGCATCGAGTTGAAGTTAATTTTAAGTCGATGATAAGTAGAATGGACAAGGCATTTGAAATTGCAAAAGAGGTTATGCTTACTACAAAATTTGATGACTATAAGAGATTAAAAGAAATTATCGATGAAATAAAAGCAAGACTTCAGAACACACTTATGGAAAGTGGAGATTCTGCTGCAGCACTTAGAGCAGGCTCATATTTCTCAGAGACGATGTATAGAAGGGAAAATTATGCAGGAATTACATTTTACAAATTTATTGAAGATATAGCCAATAATTTTGAAAATGTAAAAGAGGAAGTGGCTACAAAATTAAAATTGCTTACAGAGTATGTTTTTAGAAAAGAAAATCTTGTTATCAGTTATGTATGTAAGGATGATGAATATGACAGCTTACCGGGATTAGTGGAAGATATGACAGATTCATTATTTGACAAAGAACCTGACAGTAGTATATTGAGTAGCAATAAAGTAGAAAAATTTGCAAAGAATGTATTAAATGAAGGATTTAAAACATCAAGTCAGGTGCAATATGTAGTAAGAGCAGGACAATTTGATACAGACAAATATCCATATACAGGAACTTTATCAGTACTTAAAACTATTTTAGTTTATGAATATTTGTGGAATAACGTAAGAGTAAAAGGTGGCGCGTATGGCTGTAGCAACTTCTTTACAAAACAGGGTGTTGCAATGTTTACATCTTACAGAGACCCTAAATTAAAAGAAACAAATGAAATCTATGAAAATGTTGTGGATTACATCAATAATTTTAATGCCGGTGACAGAGATATGCGCAAATTTATTATCGGAACTATAAGTGAATACGACCAGCCACGCACACCGTGTAGCGAAGGTGGAAGATTGTTAACATTGTATTTTAATCATAATACTTTTGAAAATCTTAAAAAAGAAAGAAGTCAGGTGTTAAGTACTACAACAAATGCAATCAGAAACTGTGGAAGCCTTGTTGCAGATGCACTTAAAGAATATTATGTTTGCGTTATTGGAAACGAAGGAAGAATAGAAGAAAACAAAGATATGTTTAAAAATATCTACAATTTATTTGAAAATAAAAATTAAAAGATAAATGCAAATATAAATGAAAAATAAATGAAAATATAAATGAAAAATAAATGCAAATCAGATAATTGAATGTAAATAAAGTATAAAACAAAAGTTTGGAAATGGAGAACAAATGGAAAATAAAGAGTACAAATCAGGATTTGTTGCATTAATAGGAAGACCAAATGTTGGAAAATCTACATTAATGAATAAAATAATCGGACAGAAAATTGCTATTACATCAAATAAGCCGCAGACAACGAGAAATAAGATTCAGACAGTATATACATGTGATGAAGGACAAATTATATTTCTTGATACACCGGGTATTCATAAGGCAAAAAATAAATTAGGTGAATATATGGTAAATGTGGCTGAAAAAACATTAAAAGAAGTAGATGTTATTTTGTGGCTTGTTGAACCTAGTACATTTATCGGGGCAGGTGAACAGCATATTGCCGAGCAGCTTAAAGACATAAATGTACCTGTAATTCTTGTAATTAATAAAATAGATACTGTTAAAAAAGAAGAAATTTTGGTATTTATTGATGCGTACAGAAAAATTCTTGATTTTGCAGAAATAATTCCTGCATCAGCATTGAGAGATAAAAATGCTGATGAAATAGTAGAATCTATTTTTAAATATCTGCCACAGGGACCTCAGTATTATGATGAAGACACAGTAACTGACCAGCCAATGCGTCAGATTGTGGCTGAAATTATAAGAGAAAAGGCATTGCATGCTCTAAATGAAGAAATTCCGCATGGAATAGCTGTTACAATTGAAAAAATGAAAGAAAGAAAAAACGGCAAAATTACTGATATAGAAGCAACAATTATATGCGAAAGAGATTCTCATAAAGGCATAATTATCGGAAAACAGGGTAGTATGCTTAAAAAGATTGGAAGCAATGCAAGATATGAAATAGAACAAATGCTTGAAATGAAAGTTAATCTTCAGTTATGGGTAAAAGTTAGAAAAGAATGGAGAGACAGCGATTTGTTATTGAAGAATTACGGATATAATGAAAAGCAGCAGTAAAATACAATTTTTAAAAATATAAGAAATTTTTTTAATGTAAGAAATTTCTGCTATTAAAGCCGTGTCTATGCGGCTTTTAGCATTTATTAAATATTTAGTGATTTGAGTTAAGAAAGGAGAGGCACGATTATGGTTGAAACAGTAACAGCTATGGGAATTGTAATATCAGCAATGCCGATGGGTGAATATGATAAAAGAGTTGTGCTTCTTACAAAACAATTTGGAAAGATAACGGCTTTTGCAAGAGGGGCAAGACGACCTACAAGCCAGTTCCTTTCGGGAACGCAGCCTATGAGCTTTGGCGAATTTACCATGTATCGTGGAAGAAATTCATACACTATAACAAATGTAAAAGTGACAGAATATTTTGGCGGTGAAATGACCAACATTAATAAAATGTATATGGGAATGTATTTTCTTGAAATGGCGGACTACTATGGAAGGGAAAATATAGATGGAACAGAGACGTTAAAATTAATCTATCTTTCGCTTAAAGCACTGCAAAATGATTCTATTCCTGACAAATTGGTAAAAAATATATATGAACTTAAATCGCTTGTGATAAACGGGGAATATCCAAATGTGTTTACCTGTGTAAATTGTGGCAATAATAGTGAACTGGATTATTTTGATTTGAGAAAGAATGGCATGATTTGTTCTAAATGTCATGGAAATTTGTCAAAAGATAAATTAGTATCGCAATCGGCAGTGTATGCGCTTCAATACATAATTTCATCGCCACTTAACAAATTATATACATTTAATGTAAAAGATGAGGTGTGGCAGGAAATAAATGGAATTATAGAAAGTTATTTGAAAGAACACATAGAAAAACAATTCAAAACTCTGGAATTTCTGGAAATTAGTTATTGAAAATAATGAGTATACAATGTAAAATTAGGTATTGCGAGGAGGAGCGGATATGCTTAAGAAAAAAATTATATCATTGCTTATGGTTATGACAATAGCTCTTACATTTGTCGGGTGTGACAATAAAGTTGGAGATATTGCTTTAGAAAAAGGCCAGACAGCAATTCATATTTCAAAAGATGGTAAAGTACAGTACGGAGTAGCAGAGTCATTCGATAAAGATTATTATGACAAGAAGGAACTTAAGAGTACTGTTGAAAATGAAGTCGATGAGTTTAATTCAGATAGTGATGCATCAGGAAAAGATGCACTTTCTTTAAAGTCAATGGATGTAAAGAAAGATGTTGCGACTATGATTATGGAATTTGCATCAACTACAGACTTTGGAACATATATTTTAAAATATAACAATCCTGATAAAGGAACTTTCTATATAGGTGACATAAGTGACAATGAAGATTGTGAAATTAAGGGGAAATTTTATGCCCCTGACAATAAGAAAAAATCAGTGTCAGAAGACAAGATTAGTGATTTAGATGATAATATTTTGATTGTTAATGAACAGATGAAAGTCCAGATTGAAGGAACAGTAAAGTATGTGAGCGAAAACTGTAAAATCAGTGATGGCGTGGTAGAAACAGCGAAAACTGATGACGGAATAAGCTATATTGTATATACATTAAAATAATAATGATAATAAAAAGATGCCCTATGGATTGCTTAGTATTTCCTAACGTGGCATCATAAAAAATAAAAGGTGGAGAAGTATCATGGAAAAGACAATGGAAAAAATCGTTGCAGTTGCAAAAAGCAGAGGATTTGTATATCCGGGTTCAGAAATTTATGGTGGACTTGCGAATACATGGGATTATGGTAACCTTGGTGTAGAATTAAAGAATAATGTTAAAAAAGCATGGTGGAAGAAATTTATTCAGGAAAACCCATATAATGTAGGTGTTGACTGTGCTATTTTAATGAACCCTCAGACTTGGGTTGCATCAGGACATCTTGGCGGATTCTCAGACCCTCTTATGGATTGTAAAGAATGTCATGAAAGATTTAGAGCAGATAAACTTATTGAAGATTATATGGAAGAAAATGGAATTACAATAGAAGGTTCTGTTGATGCATGGTCACATGAAGAAATGGCTAACTACATAGAAGAAAAGAACATTGCATGTCCAACATGTGGTAAGCACAATTTTACAGAAATTCGTGAATTTAATCTTATGTTTAAGACATTCCAGGGTGTAACTGAAGATGCTAAAAATACAGTATATTTAAGACCTGAAACTGCACAGGGTATTTTTGTAAACTTTAAGAATGTACAGAGAACTTCAAGAAAGAAGATTCCATTTGGTATCGGTCAGGTTGGTAAATCATTTAGAAATGAAATTACACCTGGTAACTTCACATTCAGAACAAGAGAATTTGAACAGATGGAACTTGAATTCTTCTGCGAACCGGGAACAGACTTAGAATGGTTCCAGTATTGGAGAGGATTCTGCCGTGACTGGTTATTAAGTCTTGGAATTAAAGAAGATGAAATTAGATTAAGAGATCATTCACCTGAAGAATTATGTTTCTACTCAAAGGGAACAACAGATATTGAATTCTTATTCCCGTTTGGATGGGGCGAACTTTGGGGAATCGCTGATAGAACTGATTACGATTTAACTCAGCATCAGGAATTATCAAAGCAGGATTTATCATATTTTGATGATGAAAAGAAAGAAAGATATGTTCCATATGTTATTGAACCATCACTTGGTGCTGACAGAGTAACACTTGCATTCCTTTGTGCAGCATATGATGAAGAAAATATCGGAACAGAAGAAAAACCGGATATGAGAACAGTTATGCATTTCCATCCGGCTATCGCACCTGTTAAGATCGGTGTACTTCCATTATCAAAGAAGTTAAATGAAGGTGCAGAAAAGGTATTTGCAGAACTTAGCAAATTATATAATTGTGAATATGACGACAGAGGAGCAATAGGTAAGAGATATCGTCGTCAGGATGAAATCGGAACACCTTGGTGTGTTACTTATGATTTTGATTCAGAAGAAGATGGAGCAGTTACAGTTCGTGACCGTGACACTATGAAACAGGAAAGAATCAAGATTGAAGATTTAAAAGCATACTTTGAAGAAAAGATGGCATTTTAATTGGAATTGTCAGCATATAACATGCAAAAGTATGTAAGACATATTTAAAAACAATTATCCTTAATGGATATAAAATATGATTTTAAATAATAACAGAGTTGAAATTCATATTGAATTTTAGCTCTGTTATTTTTTATTCTTTGTTAAAAAGTGAAAACTTAACTTATAATTAAAAAATAAATGCAATAAAAAATATGACCTCTTCGTTTAATAAGTATAAGACAACAAAGAAAACAAAGATTTTTAAGGAGGGTATCTATTATGAAATCAAAAGTATTATTATCAGGGGCAGTAGCCTTAGCTATGGCAACAGCAGTTATGGGACCTGTTGCAACCAAAAGTGTTAATGTGTATGCAGCAGAAACAACACAAAATCAACAGGCAACACAAAATCAGGAAACAACGAAGAACGTTGAGGCATCTAAAAATGTGTTAACCGGAAAATGTGGTGACAATGCAACGTATACATATGACAAAGACGCGAAAACAATTGTAGTTTCAGGAACAGGTGCAATGTGGGATGATATGGAAATACTTGGCAATTATGATTCTGTAAAAAGCATAACAATCGAAGATGGAATCACATGTGTTGGCGAAAATGCGTTTTCAACCTTAAGTGTAGAATCTATAAAGATTGGAAAAGATGTCCAAACAATAAAAAGAAAAGCATTCGGATTTGTTTGGGGCGAAGAAACAACAATAATACCTGCAAATGTAAAGACTATCGAGCAAAATGCATTTGCAACTATTAAAAACATTGAATTTATGGGAGATATTGATGGTTTTGAAAATGGAATCGTTGAAAGTAATACGGACGATATTAACAGTGTAATTTTGCATGGAACAGCAACAAAACTTGGTATGATATTTAAAAATTCACCAATATATAAAGTGATAATTGCACAGGACAATACAAAATCTACTTTTGATAAAGGATGTATATTGTCAGCAGACAAAACAAAATTGAATTATTACATAGGAACAAATGACAAAGTTGTTATTGCTGGTACAGTAGAAGAAATTGATGCAGGGGCTTTTAGAAAAAAATCAGTTAAAAGTGTAAAATTAGGTGAAAATGTTAAAAATATAGGTGAACAGGCTTTTTATAGAACATATGACCTTGCATCATTTGTTTCAAATAAAAAATTAGCATATATTGGAGACAAAGCGTTTGCAAACTCAACATTAAAGAAATTTGCTTTTGATACAAAACCAAAAATGGGAGAGAAAGTATTTTCTAGAAATTCGAGTATTACATATTCAAAAGGTCTGAAAAAGGCGGGTACATCAATTGAATTTGCAAAGTTGCGCAAAAAGAAATACACAATAAGATTTGCAAAAGTAAATGGAGCTACAGGATATGAAGTTAAGTTCAAAAGTGCAAAATACAAAAAAACATTTACGACCAAAAAGAATGTGTTTACTAAAGCAGTTTCAAAAAATGATGTAAATAAAATGGGCATCACGAATGGAATAGAAGAAGATGGAACATGGACAGCAGGTACTGTAATGGTAAGACCTTATAAAGTAGGTAAAAAGAAAAAAATCTATGGGAAATGGTCAACAAAAACATTAGTTTTATATTACGAATAACAGACTATGAAGTAGAATAGACAATAAAACATAATAAGTATAAAAGCGTAATAAGCTAAAACATAATAAAAAGTAACAAAAAACAAAAAATAAGATAAAATATGATGCCTACGGATTGTTCCGTGCTGCGCACTATTACAATCCTACCCAATATTCGCATATCGCGGGAATTATCCCGCTTTTATGCTCATATTGAGGCGGGTCCCAAGGTCTTTCACCCACTTATGAGCAAGCTCATGTGTGTGAAAGACCTTTTGACCCTGGCATCATAATAAATTACAATGTTATGTTAAAATTATTAATGTAGCCCTTATTTGCATAATCTATTATTCCAAAAATTTCACCGATTGCTCTTTCGTATCCGGCAGGAGTTTTATACCAGTTTTCTTTAGTTGTGAAAGAGTCATTAACTGGGCATGGAATGATATTTATATCTTTAGAAAACATTTTGTCAACTAATAAAAGGCATCTTTTCATGTGGAATGTGGTGGTAATTAAAGCAATCTTGAGAGATGGATAATTTTCTTGACTTTTAATAATTCTATAAGCATTTTCTAAACTATCAATTGTTGAAGTGGAATTATATGCTGTGTAAATATTTAAAGAAGGTATTCCTGCTTTTACAGCATATATTTTCATGAGATCAGCCTCCTGATAAATTCCAGAGTCAGTAAGCATTTTGCCACCGGAAAAAATAAAATTTTTAACAAGTCCTTTATTATACAAAGCCACAGCTCTTGGCACACGATATTTAACAGCACTATAGCTACCCATAACGATTCCCATATCCGAATTGGTGTCTGAATATTCTATATTTTCAAAAAGCATTGAATTTATTAAATCCCTGGAAATATCTTTATATTGTAAATCGGAAATGTTCATGAATAATCCTCCAAATCTATGAGAGAAACATCAAAGTTTATATGTAAATATTCCCTTAATATAGTATATGAAATGAAGTGAAAAATGTAATATTGATTATATAAAAAGAGTAAACGACAAATTGCATTCGAACCATTGACAATTTGAATAAATTGTAATGAAAATAAATTTGAAAAATGATAATATTATAGTTAAATAAAAACAAAATAATGAAACGAAAGAAAACAAACAAAAAAGGAGTGCAACTAATGAGAAAGAAAATAGCTGTAATACTTTGTGTGCTTGGTGTTACATTGGTATTTGCCGGATGCGAAAAAGAACAAAAAGAAGCAAAGCCAACGGAAACAGAAGTAAAAATGACAGTCAGGCAGACAACTACAGAGGAAACAACCGAGCAGGAAACATTCAGATATTCGGTAAAATATGAAGCTGTAATTGACACATCTGACCTTACAGATCAGGAAACGTCTGATATGATTTCAAATTTGCGAAACATTGCACAGGAAAATAATATGAAGATAGGCTTGGGACAGGCAAGATATCAGGAATTAGTATTGGAGATTACCTGTTTTTATAATGATGAATCCATAACAGTTAATGAAGTAAAAGAAAAGCTATTGTCAGGGTTAACTATTAAGTCGATTCAATAAATTTATATCTACAATAAATTAGATAATGTGATAAAATAGTGTTATCGATAACATTATCAAATGAACGAATTAATTAGAAAACAATTAGGAGAGAACAATGGCAATAACAATTAAAGACATTGCAAAAGCTACAGGTGTATCGACAATGACCGTTTCGCGCTTTCTCAATGAACCGGAAAAATTAAAACCATCAACTTATGAGAAAGTAAAAAAGGCAGTAGACGAAATGGGATATGAACCTAATCAGGTTGCCAGACTTTTGCAGACAAACAAAACAAACATTATATGTGTATATATTGCAAATGGAATTGACCCTCTGCATCCTTTTACACTAAGAGCAATTTCAGGAATCGGAGAAAAGTTAGGACTTGAAGGCTATTCAATGCAGATATGTAGACATGATTACAAAAAAGTTAAATGTGATGGCGTAATAGCCATGGGTATGACTGAGCGTGAAGAAGATGAAGTGATGAAGTGGTTTAAGGATAAGCCTGTAATTGTATTTGGAAATAGTAGTTACAAGAATAACTGGATAGACATAGACAATTATAAAGGTGGATATATGGCCACAGAACATCTTCTTAAACGTGGTTATAAGAAAATTGCAAATATTGGAATAAGAAGTGAAGAAAAATACACGCAGGACAGATTAAATGGATATATGGATTGTATGAGAGACTACCATATGGATATACCACAATCGGGAATAATGAGAGTGTGTAATAATGAAGACGATGGATATTTGGCAGCTTCAAGAATTTTGAAAAATGCAGATGTTGATGCGATAGTTTGTGCCAGTGATGCTTTAGCACTTGGAGTAATGAGATGTGCCGTTAAGATGGAAATAAATGTTCCTAATGAACTTGGCGTTACAGGATTTGATGGATTAGGATATGAAAAATTAGTAACACCTCATATCACAACGGTAGAACAACCTGTATATGCATCAGGAATAGCTTTGGCAGAATGTATTGTCAATATATTGCGAAATAATGACTATTCAGAAACCGAAAAATTTATTAAACCTATTTTGAATATTAATGGATCAACAAAATAATGTGTGTCGTATGAAGTTTAGTAAGATTTGATGAGTTTTAGTGATTTTTTGTGGTAACATATGGCAAATGAACTTGACTATCAAATGCCTTATGTTATAATGTTTTATAGGGATTTTTGCCCAATTTTTGTGCGCAAAAATACCGATATTAGAAAATATGAGTTGGTTAAAGAGAGCCATTCTCCACAACTCATAAAATAAATACTAAAGTTTTAGGAGGAAAAATTAATGGCAAACAAATGGGTATACCTTTTTAGCGAAGGTAACGCAAACATGCGTGAACTTCTTGGTGGAAAAGGTGCTAACCTTGCAGAAATGACAGGTTTAGGACTTCCAGTACCTCAGGGATTCACTATTACAACAGAAGCTTGTACTCAGTACTATGAGGACGGTAGAGAAATTAACGAAGAAATTCAGGGACAGATTAACGAGTATATCGTAAAGATGGAAGAAATCACAGGAAAGAAATTCGGTGATAAGGAAAATCCATTACTTGTTTCTGTTCGTTCAGGAGCTAGAGCTTCTATGCCAGGTATGATGGATACAATTCTTAACCTTGGTCTTAACGAAACAGTAGTTAACGCAATTGCTGAAAAGTCAGGAAATGCCCGTTGGGCATGGGACTGCTACAGAAGATTCATCCAGATGTATTCTGACGTAGTTATGGAAGTTGGTAAGAAGTATTTTGAAGAACTTATCGACAAGATGAAAGCTGACAGAGGTGTTAAGCAGGACGTTGAACTTACAGCTGATGACTTAAAGGAATTAGCAGCACAGTTCAAGGCTGAATATAAAGAAAAAATCGGAGAAGACTTCCCAGATGATCCTAAGGAACAGTTAATGGGAGCTATCAAAGCCGTATTTAGATCATGGGATAACCCACGTGCTAACGTTTACCGTCGTGACAACGATATCCCTTATTCATGGGGAACAGCTGTTAACGTACAGTCAATGGCATTTGGTAACATGGGTGATGATTGTGGTACAGGTGTTGCATTTACAAGAGATCCAGCAACAGGTGAAAAGAAGCTTATGGGTGAATTCTTAAAGAACGCTCAGGGTGAAGACGTTGTTGCCGGTGTTAGAACACCAATGCCAATCGCTCAGATGGAACAGGAATTCCCAGAAGCATTTGAAGAATTTGTAAAGGTTTGTGAAACACTTGAAAACCATTACAGAGACATGCAGGATATGGAATTTACTGTTGAAAACAGAAAACTTTACATGTTACAGACAAGAAATGGTAAGAGAACAGCTCAGGCTGCTTTACAGATTGCTTGTGACCTTGTTGATGAAGGCATGAGAACAGAAGAAGAAGCTGTAGCTATGATCGATCCTAGAAACTTAGATACATTACTTCACCCACAGTTTGATGCTGCTGCTCTTAAGGCTGCTACACCAGCTGGTAAGGGACTTGGAGCTTCTCCAGGAGCTGCTTGTGGTAAGGTTGTATTCACAGCTGATGATGCTGTTGAATGGAATGCAAGAGGAGAAAAGGTTGTACTTGTACGTCTTGAAACATCTCCAGAAGATATCACAGGTATGAAGGCATCACAGGGTATCTTAACAGTTCGTGGTGGTATGACATCACACGCTGCCGTAGTTGCTCGTGGTATGGGTACATGCTGTGTATCTGGTTGTGGCGACATCGCTATGGACGAAGAAAACAAGAAATTCACTTTAGCTGGAAAAGAATATCATGAAGGAGATTTCATCTCAATCGATGGTTCAACAGGTAACATCTATGATGGAATTATTCCTACAGTTGATGCTAAGATCGCTGGTACATTTGGACGTATCATGGGATGGGCTGATAAATATAGAACACTTAAGGTTAGAACAAATGCTGATACACCAGCTGATGCTAAGAAAGCTAGAGAACTTGGTGCAGAAGGTATCGGTCTTTGCCGTACAGAGCATATGTTCTTCGAAGAAGACAGAATTGCAGCATTCAGAGAAATGATCTGTTCTGATACAGTAGAAGAAAGAGAAGCAGCTCTTGAAAAGATTCTTCCATATCAGCAGGGAGACTTCGAAGCACTTTACGAAGCACTTGAAGGTAACCCAGTTACAATCAGATTCTTAGATCCACCTCTTCATGAGTTCGTTCCAACTGAAGAAGAAGATATTAAGAAACTTGCAGATGCACAGGGTAAGACAGTAGAAGAAATCAAGACAATCATTTCTTCACTTCACGAATTCAACCCTATGATGGGACACAGAGGACTTCGTCTTGCTGTAACATATCCTGAAATTGCTAAGATGCAGACTAAGGCTGTTATCCGTGCAGCAATTAATGTTCAGAAGAAACATAGTGATTGGACAGTTAAGCCGGAAATCATGATTCCATTATCATGTGATTCTAAGGAATTAAAATATGTTAAGGATATCGTAGTAGCTACAGCTGATGCTGAAATCGCAGCAGCAGGTGTTGAACTTGAATACCAGGTAGGTACAATGATCGAAATCCCTAGAGCAGCTCTTACAGCTGATGAAATCGCTAAGCAGGCAGACTTCTTCTGCTTCGGTACAAACGATTTAACACAGATGACATACGGATTCTCAAGAGATGATGCTGGTAAGTTCTTAGATGCTTACTATGATGCTAAGATCTTTGAAAATGATCCATTTGCTAAGTTAGATCAGGTTGGTGTTGGTAAGTTAATGGAAATGGCTATCAAACTTGGTAAGCCAGTTAACCCTAACCTTCACGTAGGTATCTGTGGAGAACACGGTGGAGATCCATCTTCAGTAGAATTCTGCCATAAGATTGGTCTTGATTATGTATCATGTTCACCATTCCGTGTACCTATCGCTAGATTAGCAGCAGCTCAGGCAGCGATTGCAGAAAGTGGGAAATAATCGTTTATGGTGTCAAAAGCCCCTAAACATCGGCAATTTCACAGTTCCTAAGGACTACTTGAAAGAGTACAAAAAGTTCGATAAAAACATGAAAAAAGCGGGTAAATGGGAAGACATCAACGTAACGATTACGGTTTGATAAAAATAATCAGGGAATCATACTTTTAAAGTATGGTTCCCTTTTTGTATGTTTGAAAAAAGAAAAATATTAAATCCAGGTTGTCAAAAGTAGATTAAGAAAATGGAGGCGGGTCTATTGCAAGATACGCATTTGTATATACAAATACATTCTTGTTAGGAAGAATCCTAAAACCTCTATATCTCAAATGTTGTATTGGCGGGTGCATCTGCTTTGAGGAGATGTCAATTGGACACAAATATTCTAAATAATTTGAACTGAAATTTTGTAATTGATAAAATAATGAAATATCAATTTGATTATAGATATGGTAGAATATAGCTGTATAAATGTTGAGCGAAATATAATAACACGAGTATGGCGTGATAAAACACTAATGGCACTGTGTATAAAATAGAAAATTGGGTAGATGATAAATTAAAATTTAGGGAGGTGAACATATATTGGCAAGAGCAAAATATCAGGTATTAGTTATTCCATATTATATTGAAAACGGCAATGTAAAATATTGCATATTTAAAAGAAATGATATGAAAGTATGGCAATTTATAGCAGGTGGTGGAGAAGATGAGGACGAAACTATAATAATATCTGCAAAACGAGAGGCATATGAAGAAGCAAACATAGATATGGATTGTAAATATTCTGTACTTGATACACAAAATAGCATACCAACATACTGTTTTAAAGAAGCAAGAAAAATATGGGGTGAAAATTGTTTAGTTATTCCTGAATATACATTTGCTGCTAGGATGAATACAACAATTTTGGAATTGTCTCAAGAGCATACAAAATATGAATGGGTTGATTATAAAACTGCATTAAAAAGACTTAGATATGATAGTAATAAAACTGCGTTATGGGAATTAGATAGTAAAATTAAATTAGGAACATTAAATTAAGAATATTTATATTATGATTTATATACAACAAAATTGTAGTGCGTTACAGTTATAAGCTGGTCATAAGCTCCAGATTTTGAAATATAGGCTGAAAATTAGGGCTATTAGCAAATAGTAAATGACGAAGAATCTAATAAGCCAACTGGTATTATTATTTGCACTGATAAAGATTCAGTGGTTGCAGAATATGCTTTAGAAGGATTGGCAAGTAATATTTTGCATCAAAATATATTTATTATATTACCAATAAAGAACAACTCATAACGGAGATCGAAAAAGTGATAAATCAGTGGAGTAAAAATAAAAGATACAAAAAATGGAAGAAATTGCATATGTATTGCTCGACATTATTATGATAGGTTGTGTAAAATAGATTGTGTGAATATACTGGATTTAGCTATCGAAAAACTTTATGCTAATGCCGATGAATATGGTGTTACATCAAATATATGTGGAATAGTTAAATCGATTGATGATTATCAAATCAAAGAAAGAAATTATGATTTAGTAATGGCGGTATCATCTTTGGAACACGTAGATTCAAAAGAAACCTTTGTTAATAAATTGCGGGAAATAGAACATGGCATCCGCAAAAATGGCATTGTATGTTTAGTTGTAAATTCAAATATAAAAGAGTTTGACAAGAAAACAGGAAATGAAATACTTCCACAATTTGAAGTATGCTTACCTACAGAAGAAATGCAAAGGATTTTTGAAAAAGCTTTTAGTGAATGGACAGTATTAAAATCTACTGTGGTGGATCAGCAATATGATATTCCGAGAGATAGTGGAATATGTGAATTGAAAACAAGTGTAGTTACTTTTGTAGCAAAAAAAGGATAGAGATAAAATGGTTAAGGCACTATTGCAGAAAAAAATCAGTATCAAGAAGTGGCAAAGGAGAATAATACATATGGAGAATAAACTAATAAACACTGGTCAAAATAGTATTATGGATAATTTTATTGAGACAGATGATATATTAAAAGACATGCGATAGATTATTGAATCCTCACAGAAAGCTGCACATCAGGCAGTTAATATGACTCTTGTGCAGAGAAATTGGATGATGGGTTATCGAATCGCCAGTGAGGAATTGCATGGTGAAAAGCGGGCAGAGTATGGAGCAAAGATAATAAAGAAATTATCTAAGGAATTATCAACAGAGTATGGAAAAGGTTTTACAAAAACAAATATATACAATTTTTATTCATTTTATAAAACTTATCCAGAGATTTTCCACTCAGCGAGTGGAAAATCTCAACCGATATTATCATGGACACATTATCGCATTTTATTACAAGTAAAAGATGAAAAGGCACGTGAATGGTATGAGAAAGAAGCGCTTCAACAAGCATGGAGTGTTAGAACACTACAACGTAATGTTTCTTCACAGTACTATTACCGTATGCTTCAGACTCAAAAGAAGAATCTTGTAGAAAATGAAATGAATGAACTAACCAAGGAATATCAGAATGATAAGTTAGAATTTATAAAAAATCCGGTTATTGCAGAATTTTTAGGTATGGCTTCAAATACAGATTTTACTGAAAGTGATTTAGAAAATAGCATTTTGTCTAATTTACAGAAGTTTTTGATGGAATTAGGGAAAGGGTATGCTTTTGTGGCAAGACAGCAACATATTCATACAGAAAAGCAGGATTATTATATTAATCTTGTTTTCTATAACTATATTCTCAAATGTTTTGTACTAATAGATTTGAAAACGCAGAAAATTACACATCAGGATGTAGGTCAGATGGATATGTATATTCGGATGTATGACGAACTTAAACGTAGTGAAGGAGACAATCCTACGATTGGAATTGTCCTCTGTTCTGATACAGATGAGGACGTTGCAAAGTATTCTATTCTTCATGGTAATGAACAGCTGTTTGCATCAAAATATAAGTTATACTTACCAACAGAGGAAGAATTAAGAGCAGAGATTGAAAATCAGAAAACAATGTTTTATTTGCAACAACAGGAAAATGACGAGTAGTTTTATTAAAGTATAGAAATACTAATGAGTTACTACATTTTGCATATGTATATTTGGAAAGGTTATTATCAGGTTGGGACCCCGTGCCCAACCATTTTTTTATTATTTCTAAATAATAAACCATAGAAGATGTATTTTTCAACAAAAATAGAATTCTAGTAATTAAATAAACAGGCATTTTGTAGTATAATATTTATATATAAACTGGAACGAAAAATTGAAAGGAAAAACATATGAAAAAAACGCTAAAGACACTAATGTTAATTGCAATAATTGCAATGGGAATTAATTTGACAGAGGCAAAAGCCAAAACTTCGGGAGAGATAACAGTACCGGAAACGACAGTACAAGAAGCAACAACGTTACCGGAAACGACTACACCTCAGGAAACAACAGTAATACCGGAAACAACTACGCCGCAGGAAACAACAACAATACCGGAAACAACTACAACAAAAGCAGAAGAAACAACAACTGTACAGCCGACAACTAAACCGGATGTGGACACAACAGGAAAAAACGTGAAAAAAGGTGGCTACGTAAAGAAGAATGTTTCTGCATATAATTTGAAATTAGAGGAAGTGACAGAAGTTGAAAAAGGTGTTTGTTATTATGTTTATAAAGAATGTAATAATGGATATTCATTAATTAAAGTGGGAAATCAGGAATTATTAGTTGAAACGAAATATATTACCTACAAATGTAATGCTAAAAAAATAGTAAATACATCAGATAAAAAATATTCATACTCAGATATGAAAGTAGATTTAAAGAAATTAGAGAAAGCATACGGTTCAATATTAAAAGTTGATATTGCAGGAAAAAGTTTGGATAAAAGAAATTTATACTATGTTACATTGGGGAATGCTAAAGCAAAGAAAACGGTTTATGTAGAAACATCCGTGCATGCAAGAGAGTATATGAATACTAAATTTATGATGAAAGTTATTGAAGATTATTGCAGAGGATATGATACGAAAAAATATAAAGGAAAAAAATATAGTACAATCTTTAATAATGTTAAATTAGTAATTATGCCAATGGTAAATCCGGACGGAGTAACAATCAGTCAGTATGGACCTAAAAAAATAAGAAATGCTAAGTTACGTGAAAATCTTTATAAGATAGCAGGCGGAGTTGATTTCAAAATATGGAAAGCAAATGCCAGAGGTATAGATATAAATAGAAATTACGCAGAAGGTTTCGACAGAGGTGGTGCAAAAATACCAGGACATAAGCAGTATGCCGGTAAAACACCTATATCTGAACCGGAAACCAAGGCACAGGTATCGGTAGTAGAGAAAGTTAAACCTGATGTAGTAATTTGTTATCATCAGGCAGGTGAAGTTATGTATCATCTTAATCACACAAAGCTTAGCAATATGCTTTATTCCATGACACATTATACTCACATAATAAGTGGGCAGACTCATTATGGAACATTCAGTGATTATCTTGATGCCAGAAATATACTAAATTGTACATTAGAAACAGGATTAACACCGGCACCTGTAAAAAACAGCATGTATAAGAAAATATATAAGACAAATAAAGATGTATTAGTAGCGGTTGCAAAAATGTATTTATAATAAAAAGGCGAAGTCCGGATTCTTTAGGATTTCGCCTTTTCTGAAAAAATATAAGAGGTTAAACAATAAATGGGGTAATTTGATTTGAAAAAAATTCCCCGCTAAATTTATTTGCACTTAATAAATATCTATCAGAGTAAGTAAGAAAGGTGGTAGTATATGAATAGAAATACAATAAAAAAAATAATTGCATCAGGACTGATTATAGTAACAACAGTTGTATTTGCAGAAATTAATAATAACGGACTTAAAATGCCGGGTAATATTGCATTTAATTCTATAGTAGAAGCAGAAGAAATTTCTACAGGTAATACAGAGGCCGTAAAAGAAGATAAAAGTAAAGTTTTGCCGGAAGTTAAGAATTATTCCCTTAAGCAAAGCAATATTAATATATTATCAGGAAAGCCGGGAAATGTTACAGTTTCGTGGACTAAAAATAGTAAGGCTAATGGATATCAGATTCAATATTCTACAGACCAAAATTTTGTAAGCTCAAAAATTAAAACGATAAAAGGTCAAAATAAAAATTCTACAAAACTTGCTAAATTAAATAGTAAGAAAAATTACTATGTAAGAGTCAGAGGATATGCAAAGAAGGGTAGAAATAAATATTATTCAGACTGGAGTAGCTGTGCTGAAATAATTTCGTGGAATTCTAAATGGGAATTTGCAAGTTATTCAAAAATACATACAGATTCAGCTGTTTTATATTTTTCAAGTGCATCAAAGGTTAAGAACAAAACTGTTTGCATAAATGCAGGACATGGAACTAAAGGTGGTGAAAGTGTTAAGACTTTATGCCATCCTGACGGTAGCGCCAAGGTAACCGGCGGAAGTACTGCACAGGGAGCAATAAGAGCTACATCAATTAATGGTGGAACTACTTTAAATGACGGGACACCTGAAGCAAAGGCTACATTAAATTTGGCAATGATAGTTAAGCAGAAACTTTTAAAAGCAGGATATAATGTTTTAATGGTTAGGGAAGGCGAAGATGCTCAGATAGACAATATAGGAAGAACTGTATATGCAAATAACTGCGCAGATTATCATATTGCACTTCATTATGATTCGACTTCATCAAATAAAGGGGCTTTTTATATTGGTGTTCCAGATAATCAGTCATATAAAAATATGTATCCGGTTTCTAAAAATTGGAAAAAACATAACAAATTAGGAAAAAATCTCGTATTGGGAATGAAAAATGCCGGAGTTAAAATACATGGGAATGGTGTAATGGGAATTGATTTGACTCAAACTTCCTATTCTACAATACCTTCTGTAGATTTAGAAGTGGGAGATAAGAGTAGTAATCATTCAAATAAGACATTAGAAACAATTGCCGTAGGAATTGTTAAGGGAATGAATAAGGTGAATAAGTAATTGAGTTACTGATATTAATAGGTCAAAAAATGGAAAGTGTAAGATAGGAGATATGCATTTTTGCGATAAATTATGAAACAAGACAAAAACGAAATAAGGTGGGACAAACTTCTTAAGATTCGCACCACAGGAAGAGATGATTCAAAAGCAGACCAATATAGATATCCTTATGAGCCAACGCCGTATTCAGTGCTAGAGCGTCTTGCCAACAGTGGGCTTATACGTAAAAATAATACATTGATTGATTATGGATGCGGCAAAGGAAGAGTTGATTATTTTATGGCATATCAGACAAAATGCAAATCAATTGGAATTGAGTACGATGAGCGTATTTATGAAAAGGCAACGACAAATAAAGAAACTGCAGTGTCATCTAATAAAGTCATAATTGAACTTGCAAATGCAGAGAAATTTGAAGTACTTGAAAGTGTGGATAAGATTTATTTCTTTAACCCATTTTCTGTAGAAATCTTGCAAAAAGTAATTGCACAGATACTAGATTCTTATTATAAAAATATAAGAACGATACAACTGTTTTTTTATTATCCATCAGATGAATATATTTCGTATTTAATGACGGTAGACGAATTAATGTATTATGATGAGATTGATTGCAGAGATTTATTTGACGGAAATGATAGTAGAGAACGGATTATGATTTTTGAAATTATGTAGGCGATAATTATGTGATTGAAAATAAGTTTCTGTATAAATATTGTAATTTTTAAATATGAAATTAAACTTTTGGGGTTAATTTTAATATATAAATTATAATATTTAACCTGTTTAGCTAACCGTGTATAGGTATCGGCATCACTTTTTATTTCTATTCCATATATATTTTCAGGAGTAACCAGTACTGCATCAGCTCTGGCTTTACCCGTTTGTTTCTCTTATTGGAAAAAAAATTGCAGATAGATTAAGAAATGTAAGAAAAAGACGTTCTATTTCTCAGGAAAAACTTGCAAATATGAGTGGAGTTAGTTATGGCTCAATAAAAAGATTTGAAGCAACAGGACAGATATCGCTAATAAGTCTTATAAAGATAGCAACAGCTTTAGGTGTAGCAGATGAATTAAGGGAATTATTTACGGATGTTCCTTATAGAAATATTCAGGAGGTTATAAATGAAACAAAATAAAATGAAAAATTTTTTAAATAAACTTGTAGCAACAGTATTAACAATATCGTTAAGTTGTTCATATGGAATTGTGTCAAAGAAAGAGGTTAAAGCAGATAACGGACTAATTCCGACAGCATATGATAATTTGAACGTTTCATTAAGAAAGAAGTCACAGCTGGTTAATTTGGCGAATGGATATATGCGTGTTTTTTATAATGAAGAAAACATTGGAATAGAATATTATGACAAGAATTTTAATATACAGAGCAGAAAAAATATAAACATGGAATTGCCGATGTGGGGTGGATTTTATGCAGGAAATAATGGATATTATTTGGTTGAAGGAGTAAGCAACACTGATGAATCAGATACTGCAGAGGTAATTCGTGTAATAAAATATGATAAAGATTGGAACAGAATTGGAGCAGCATCAATTACAGGAAACAGCAATTTATTTGGTGGAGAAGTAAGGTATCCATTTGACTATGGGTGTGTTGAAATGACAGAATGCAATGGGAAATTATTTGTTGTAACAGGGCATCAGGGTTATGTAGATCCAATGTATAAGCAGGGACATCAGGGATTTTTAATGATTAGCGTGGATGAAAATACAATGACGGGTCAGATAGTTAAAAGCGATTTGTGGCATTCTTTTGCACAATACATAGTTGAGAAGAATTCAAATTTGTATGTTTTAGAACAAAGTGAAGGTTCAAGATATACTAAACTTACAAAATACAATGCTGATTCATTAAGAGCAGAATCAATTCCATTACTTGAATATGGTGGTGAGCATACATCCGCATGGGCTATATCATGTTATGCAAGTGTAGATGATTTAGCTGTTTCGGCAGATAATGTTTTGTGTTTGGGAACATCTATAGATCAAAGTCAATATGAAGTTGTAAATACGAATACAGCACATAATATTTATCTTACAGTTACTTCACAGAATGAATTTGATGAAGAAAATACACAGATAAAATGGATGACTAACTATAAAGATGATGGAAGTTGTTTTATTGGAACTCAAATAACAAAAATAAATGATAACAAGTTTATGATTTCATGGGAAGAATATGGAAAAAGTCAGACTGCAGGGACAGAAGATTTATTAGAGTCATCTATTTTACATTACATTTTTGTAGATGGAAATGGTAATAAAATTAGTCAGGAATTTACGGCATCAGCACCAATTTCAGATTGTCATCCGATTGTAGATGGTTCAAAGATTATATATTATGCATCAAGTTCAAATATGGTTGATTTTTATTCTATAGATATTAATAGTGGAAAGATGGATAAAAAAATATATCGTGTAGCAGGACAAAATGCAACATGGGATTTTGAGTCTTCAAATGGAACATTAACAATATCAGGTTCAGGTGCGATAGATATTGATACAAAAGTTCATTATAGATATCCAGTTTCATCAACAAGTAGAGGATTTAGTTATTCATCATCTGACAACACATGGACAAATATAAGGAACAAAGTAAAGAAAATTGTAATTAAGTCAGGAATAACAAGCATTCCGGATAATGAATTTAAAAGTTTTGATAATTTAGAAGAAGTTGAAATTGGCAAAGGTTTACAGAAGATAGGGGATGAAGCATTTTATGGTTGCAGAAATTTGAAAAAAATAACAATTCCTGCAAGCGTTAATAGCATAGGAAAAAGTTGTTTCGAAACAGGATATTTCTGGATTGGCAGTGGAAAACCGGTTATTTCAGTTACAATATATACAACTGAAAATTCATATGCAGCACAGTATGCTAAAGCAAATGGAATACAATGCAAGATTGTGAATAAAAACGCAGATAAAACGAATCAAACTAAGGAAAAAACTAAAATTGCGAAAGCAAAAATTAACATAAAATTATCATCTAAAAAGAAAAAGACAATAACAGTTAAATGGAATAAAGTGTCTAATGCCAAAGGCTATCAGATACAATACGCAATGAATAAGAAATTCACAAAGAATAAAAAAATTGTGAAAACAAATAAGCATTCAATACAGATTAAAAAACTTAAAGCTGGTAAGAAATATTTTGTAAGAGTAAGAGCATATAACATAACAAAAGGAAAGAAAAAATACACAAAATGGAGTAAAGTAAAAAGCATTAAATGTAAGTAATACAGGAACTCATGATGTCAAAATTAGGAGTGTCCAGATAAAATGCCACTTGATTGAAATAAAATCAAGTGGCATTTTGAGTTTGTAATATCTTTTTAGATAATAAATATCTAAATCATTTATTAAATATATCTAATCTAGGTTATCTGTCTGATTTTAATTTTAATATATTAATTATCATAAAGTTAATTATAAGTAGAAAAAGAGGGATTAAATAAGAAATTCCTCCAATATAATAAATATTAAAACTATTTTCAATTAATTTTCGTATATAATAATGTAATACAAATTACAGGAGAAAAAGAATGCATTCAGATTATAGGCTTATTAGAGAGATAAAAAAGAAAAATGACAGAAACTCAGCAAATGAACTGGTCAGCAGATATTATGACGAAATTTATGTTTATGCTTATAAACAACTTCAGGAAAAAGAGTTAGCGATGGACATGACGCAGGACATTTTTATAGCAGTATTAAATGGATTACATAGCTATGATGAGAAAAAAGCTTCTTTTAGAACATGGCTTTACAGGTTGGCCTCAAATAAAATAACAGATTTTTATCGGAGCAGATTTTATAAACAAAAATTATTAGAAGCCGGTCCGGTAGAAACAGATTACATCGGGACGAATGATAATCAGGAAGAAATGATTATTAATAAAATGACAAATGAAAAAATGATTCAGGATGTGATGATACTTATATCCGGATATAACAATGAGTGGATTAGGATATTCCAAATGAAAATATTTGAGGAGTTATCATTTAAAGAAATTTCTAAGGAATTAGGTATTTCAGAAAACACGGTTAAAACGCGTTATTATACGATGATTAAAATGTTGAAAAAGGAGTTAGCGTAATTATGGAAAATAAATATAAATTTGATATTGAGTACCCTACACAAATCGAAAAACAAAACAGTATAAATTTTATACTTGATGCGACTAAAAAAGAGGAAGAGCCATTGATTACAAGGCTAAAAAATCTATTCTTAGGACCGGGAATAAATGTTATATTCTATCAGTCAAAATTACTTGTATTAATGTCACTTGCTATATATTTGTTTGCAATATCTTTAGGATATGTTTCATTTTCAATAAATGATTATATAAGTCCTGAATACATGATAATAATAATGTTTCCTGTTATTAATGTGTCATTTTTTGCACTATCAATGTGGAATGAAGAACAGTCTGCAATAGTAGAACTTAAACGCACATTGAAATACTCACAAAGTTATATTATTACACTTAGAATGTTGTATGTGAGTATATTAGCAATCGTCATCAATGAGGCAATGCTGTTAATTATAACTGATGTTAAATATCAGTTAAAAATAGTCATTATTGCTTTTGCTACGTCATTTATTTTTTCTGTAGTATCACTATGGCTGTATGACAGGTTTAATAATTATTACAATATAGTTTTTTTATGCATAGCATGGATAGTGGGAACGACAGGAATATCAAAATATAATTCATTAATTATAAATACAATGCTAAATACAGTGCCTACTGTTGTTTGTGTTGCAATTGCAGCTATTAGTTTTGGAATATTTATAGCTTATTTAAGAAAGGTGGAAAAAGAAAATGCTTACGCTTAATAATGTATCGAAAAATTTTGGAAAATTTACGGCAGTAGAAAATATAAGTTTAAACATGGATAATGGATTATATGCACTGTTAGCACCAAATGGAGCAGGAAAGACGACCATTATAAAGATGATAACAACTTTGCTTAATCCTACTGAGGGTGAAATTTTATATGATGGAGTAAATATAAAAACAATGGGAGCGGCGTATAGGGAATTGCTTGGTTATTTGCCACAGGATTTTGGATATTACAAAAATAATACTCCAAAGCAGTATCTTTCATATTTGGCAGCTTTAAAGGGAGTACCTAAAAAAGAAACAGCAGAAAAAATTGATTATTTGTTAGAAATGGTAGGATTGTCAGAAAATGCTGACAAGAAAATGAAAAAATTTTCAGGTGGAATGATTCAGAGAGTTGGCATTGCACAGGCAATGTTAAATGACCCTAAGATATTGATTTTAGACGAACCGACAGCAGGATTAGACCCAAAAGAAAGAGTGAGATTTAGAAATATAATTTCAGTATTGTCTAAAGATAGAATAGTCATATTATCTACGCACATTGTGTCAGATATTGAATCAATTGCAAATCAGGTAATTCTTATAAGAGATAAGCATATTTACAAAATGGATTCCGTAGCAAATATTTGTAACGAGTTATCAGGAAAGGTATTTGAGATGCAGGTAAGTGACAAAGAATATGAAAAGATGGAAGAAAAGTATATTGTTTTGTCAGCAAGACAGGAAAAAGGATATATGACTATCAGAGTGTTTGACGAGGCAGATGATGGAACGGATAATGATAATAAGGTAAGTGTTTCACCAAATTTGGAAGATGTATTTTTAGTTAATTACAATTAACATAATAATGGTTAATAGGAGAAAAATATGATTAAATTTGAGTTAAAAAAGATATTTAATATAAAAATCGTGCTTGTAATCTTTGTACTAACAGCATTATTTTACAATATGTTTTTAAGCACTAATTATTTTGCTACATCTAATATGGGGGCAGAAGATAAACTATGCACCATATTAATGAAAGAATACGGAATAAAATTACCGGTTAGTAAAAGAAATAAGTTAGAAGAAATAAAACAAGAATATATTGAAAAAGTTGACAAGTATATTGCAGGGGATGAAGTATTGAAAAATGCAGGTATAACTAACTATAAAGATTACAAATCAATGCGCTCAGAAGAAGGACTGGATGATAAGGTCAAAGAAAAATTAGATGACATTTCATTTGGCAGCTATGCTGAAGAAACATTTCTGATTCAGGAGGTGGATTACTGGCAGGAATGGGAAACACGTTTACAGTTTGCAGGGCTTAGTAGGGAAAATGCAGAGAGTAATATAACAGAAAATGTAAGACGACATACAGGGGAAGTAAATAAGCTGAATCCTAAATTTCTTGAAAGAATGGAAAAACTATATACAAGAGATTACACGTCGCTTCTATCAGAAGATGCAGCTGAATGTGTAAAAAGTGATTTACCTTTGATTGGTTTGCTAATGTTAATATGTTCTGCTTTATTGATAATACCTTATCAGATACGGGAAAGAATAAGAAATGTGAATACATTATTTTATACTACAAAACATGGAAGAAATTTGGTTAACACCAGAATAACAGCTACCGTTATTACTACCGTTTTAGTTGGAATAGCACATATAATTATATTTTATGTATATTTGATAATTAGAGGAGTTGGAAAATATTTGGATTGTCCTATATATTGCACTGCAAGAGTTAATTCATGGTATGATTTGAATTTTGGTACATATATTTGCTTAAATTTATTACTATACATATTTGCAATTATGTCACTTATAATGCTGTATTTTTTAATATCAAAAATATCACTAAATTATGTGGTTGGTTTTGCAAGTGCAATTCCTTTTACGGTTATCATATCTATTATTTTTAATAAAATAATGTATGGATATTTGATAATAGAAAACAAAATGAAAATAACTTACGATGTTTACCGCCCTATATTGATTTGCATAAGTTTTACAATTATTGGTTTGATTATTGCAGTAGCGTTAGCAAAATATGAAAAGAAAAAAGATGTAGTTATTTGTTAATAAGCAGATTAAAAGATAACTATTTGTTAATAAGTAAAATTAAAGTATAAAAATTTGTTAATAGATGAAAAAGGAAGTGGTAATTTGCTGATAAAATATGAAATAAGAAAAATAATAAAAAATCCTATTGTGTGGATATTAATGTTATTTTTTCTTGTCATTAATATTTTGAATATTGAAATGCAGGTTCATGATTATAAGAAAGACATAAAACTTACGCATCAGTATATTCTAAACGACAAAATTGATAAAGAATATCTGAATTCTGTTGTTTCAATATATGATGATTTTAATATGCAGATTGTAAAAAATACTAAAATGGATTTGTATGATTACAATCCAAGTGGAAAGTATAAACTGTTTATAGACAACTGTTATAAAAAATTAGAAAAAAGAGTAGAAGAAATAAAAAATGATGGAGAAAGTACACAATTAACTTATCCGGGTCAGGTATATAGATTACATAAATTGCTTTATTACAACATATTTAAAAAACTATTGCTGGAAATGGCTGTTGTAATAAGCATATGCACATTATTTTTAATGGATTATGAAAGGATAAACAATACGACAGGAATAGTATATGCGACCAAAAAGGGACGAACAATTCAGAAAAGTAAAATGATAAGTGCAATGATTGCCGGGAGTGTTATTAATGGTATTTTGATGATAGGAACTCTAGGATATTATTTCGCAAATATTTCTTATAAAGGACTTTGGAATACCTCATTATCATCGGCAATGGCTATGGAATCGAGAGGAATTCTTAAATATCCATTCATTACTTATGCGAAAATGAGTTATGCAAAATATCTTTTATTCACAATATGCTACGCAACAGTGTTGATAATACTTATCAGTGTTTTAAGTAGTGCCATTCAATTAGTAACTAACAATAGTTACATAAGTATAATTATTGTTGTCATTACAATGTTGGGATTATTAAATGTATTACAATTTTCTACAAATACATGGCTTGATTTGTTGTTATCATTTAATTTGGCTTCAAGTTGGAAGGATTGTGGTTCATGGTTTATGGAAAATCATTTATTTACTTCGTTTAAAGCTTATGATTGGATTAGTATTTTGGTGCAAACCTGTATTGTAAGTATTTTATTTAGTGTTGCTTATAAGAGATTTTGCAGAAAAGATTACGTGTGATGAATAACGGGTGGGTATTGGAAGGATAAGTGTGAATAAAAGTAGCTCAAAGTAAGTAAAGAAGCAGAAAAAATTTTGTTAAATATTGAATTATCCTCTAAAGATGATATATTATTAATTAATATTATTTTAGGGGATGATTTTATTTATAGGATAGACGAAACAAAATTGATGAAAAATGTATTCTTATGATTCCGGCAATGTTAGATGCACATTTTTCATTGCTAAATTATGCTTTTTATTCTAAAAATTATCATCCGATAATTATAGAAAATGAAGAAGGAATAACAGATATTGGGCTAAAATATGTAAACAATGAAATGTGTTATCCGGCTATTTTGAATAAAAAAGAGGAAAAAATTATGTTAAAAAACGAACGAAAAATTGTAGATATTTTAATTAAATATTCGGATTATTTATTTGTGTTAGCAATAACAATATTATCTATTTATATAAGAAACAGATTGCTTCCAATCGTATCAGGTGATGCCAATTATTTCTTACTACCATGGTATGAAGAAATTAAAAATAGCGGAGGCTTAGATGCACTTTCTAAACAGACAGGTGATTATTGTATTTTGTACCAGACACTAATTGCCTTATTTACATATTTACCGCTTAAACCATTAGTGACATATAAGGTGATATCGTGCATTTTTGATTATTTATTGGCATTAGCATGTGTTATGGTCATTAGAGAATTAACTGAAAATCGTTTGTATATGATTTGGACTTTCGTACTTGTTGTATGTTCACCTATAGTTATATTTAATTCATCGGCATGGGCACAATGCGATTCGATATATGCAACCTTTTGTGTGTGGACAATATATTTTTGTATAAAAGAAAAGTATTCTTTTATGTTTATCGCATATGGGGTTGCTCTTTCATTAAAATTGCAGGCTATATTTTTGCTCCCATTTATTTTTATAATTTATCTGATAAAGAAACAATTTTCTATTATAAAAATTTTTTATGTACCATTTATGATGATTGTTTTAAGTGGTGTTGGAATTATTTATGGTAGAAAAATTTGGGATGTGTTTTTAATTTTTAAAAATCAGACACAGGCTTATAATTCAAGTCTCACATCTAATTATCCGGGATTATGGGCCATATTCTCTACAGAGATGGCAGATTTAAATATAAAATATTCAACTGCTGCTACAATGATATCAATATGCATAATAGGAATGATTTTTTATTATTTAATGAAAAAAATGTCAAACATTAATAAAGAACAAATTTTACAGTTGGCATTTATTTTTGTATACATAGCAGTACTTACTATGCCGCACATGCATGAGAGATATGGATATTTATATGAGATATTTGCAATTATGCTTGCATTGCTTTATAAGCGTACGATTATTCCATGTATTATATTACAATTAATTACATTTTTTACTTATTCATCATATTTATTCAAGCAGGAACATATGCTTACGGTTTTGGCGGTAATAAATATAGGAATATTCATATATTATTTTTGGATATTTTTTGTTCAAAAAGAAAATGAAAAAACTGAAAACCTATGCAATAACAATTAATAAAAGAGGAACAGGGTATGTAACAGTTAAAAGAAGCATTTACATAATTTGGAAATGCTTCTTTTTAAGTGATATTATGAAATTTTTTTGCGATGCACTATTTTAGTACAGCTGTCTGCCGGAAGTTAAGTTATTTCTTAACAGGCACAAGGTCCATAAGTTCTTCGTCCCATTCATATTCAATTTCTTTAATCATATCTAGGTGCCTCCTTTTTATATATTTATGAAAGATTTAGTTTCTATAAGTATAATACATAAAAATATGCAAAAATAATACAAATATCAAATTTATATATTATAACAATAGTGCAAAAAAATAAAAATATGTTATAATTATATAAAAATTAATGTAACAATCGAACAATATAAATATAACAATAGTATAAAAAGATTATAACAATAGTACATTTATACAATACATAGATTATTTGACATTAAAGAATATAATAAAAGCTTATTAAACATAAAGCGATAAAAGATATTGGATTATGATTAATTATTACAGGAGATGAGTAAATAATGGAAAAAATTAAAAACATCAGACTTAGAACGGATAATTCGGAAATTATACCATATACCATAGAAAGCATACCAATATATGCAGTGAGAGAGCAACAGTCAAACTATCCTAACATGTGTGGGATAATGCATTGGCATGATGATATTGAATTTATTAGAATTGTCTCAGGTAGAATGAATTATTTAGTAAATGATAATGTAATAGAATTGAACGAAGAAGATATTATATTTGTTAACAGTCAACAGATTCATGGACACAGGCATATTAATTATGAGGAATGTATATTTGATGGAATATTGGTCCCTACAAATGTTTTAGTTTATCCGAAACAATTGGCAGAAAAATACGTAAATCCATTTTTTTACGACTCTAAGTTTTCGAGTTTTGTATTTAGAAAAGGAGACAGAGGTCATGATGAATTGACAAATACATTTAATACAATGATGTCACGATTGGAAAATAAGGTGGATGCTTATGAATTTGATATGGTTGCAGGAGCTTACAAATTAATGTCAGCAATAATAAAGAGATTAAATTGTAGAGGTGTAGAAAGAATCGGAGTGTCACCGTGGACAGATACTCTCCACAAAATGATTGGATATATTCAATCTAATTACAAAAATGCAATAAGTCTTGATGAGATTGCTCAGATGGGAAATGTTAGCAGAAGCCAGTGCTGTAAAATATTTAAAGGAATAATGAATAAAAGTCCGAATGATTATCTTACGGAATATAGGATAAATAAAAGTGTTGATTTAATTTTGGAAACTGATATGAAAATGACGGAAATAGCATATGAATGTGGGTTTAATGGCTCTAGTTATTTTGCGGAAATTTTTAAAAAAATAATGGGTGTAAGTCCTAGAGAATATAGGAAAAAGAAAAGTAATAAAGAGATTTAGAACATAAAAAAGAAATCCAATGTAGCATGGTATCAGATTCTAATTACTGACAAAGAGTGCAATTTTAGAACGGTACCTGTTAATATATGGATTTCTTTTTTTAGTTAATCTTTTATTTGATATGATGTCGGGAAAAAAGCCATCAACTTTGATACCTTTGGATTGTCCCATGCTACGTATTTCCACAATCAGAGAGAAATATTTAATCAGCCAAGAATGTGTATGATTGTCCCATGCTACGCATTCCTACAATATTACCCAATTATAATATTTTACATTAATTAATGAACATTATTTCTTCTTTTACCTGTCATATCAGAAACAACAAGTTTAAAGACAGTAGTGACTTTCATCATATCTGTATTAAATTTGAAGTCTTCTTCGTGATACTGAGCCATAAGAATTTTTAATGCATCAAATTTATCTTCGTCCGGTACAAATTCAATGGTTCCGTGGCCAATGACACTTTCATATCCCATAGTACAAGACATTCTTTCTTCATACATTATAAATCTGTGACCACAATCCATTTCAAATGTGGCTCTGTTATCTTGTCTGATTAAATCCAATTTAGTTCCTTCCTTAGCACAATGGAAATATAGTTCGACTTTATCGCCATCAACATGTAATCCAAAATTAAGAGGTACAATATAAGGAAAATCCTTATCATTAAAGGCAAGTCTGCAACAGTCACACTTGCGGATTATTTCGATTATTTCATTAAAATCTGTTATTTCACGGTCTTTTCTTCTCATAAAAATCACTTAAGTCCTTTCATTTGTATAATTAGAAAAAATAAATTGTATATATATTTTATAACATGGTGTGAAAATATAAAACATATATTTAAGTTGCTTTATGCATTTATGATAAATAATAAATCATTAATTTTATATTAAAATATTACGTAAAAGATATAAAAATTGTACAGACAATACTGTATAATAAATATATAAGATGTTGGGGCAAAAACTTCCAACTTTGATGCCTATGGATTGGTTCGTGCTACGAATAGGTATCGTATATAAAAAGTTATTATTAAATTAAACTTGTTTTATTTTATAAAAATTCGTAAGAATGATAATCATAAAAAGAGATTAATAATAAATTTGGAGAAAAACAATGGAAAATCAAAGCATAGATGTTACAAATGAAAATACAGAATATGAACAGGAAGAACTTGAGACTTTATATAATTTAGAAAGACTGCTAGAATCGGGGCAGTTTGAACTTGTATCAGATAAACCTGAGAATGGAAAAATCAGACTGATATACATAATGAATGATGCAGTGGAAAGCTTTATTGTATTTGACAATGCAAGACTAACAGGCACATATGATAGTAAATTTGAAGGTAGTGTTACAGCTTCACTAACCGGAAATGAAAAAGAATATGTTATGGTAGTACATCAGAATGAATCAGTATTTTCAATATTTTTTCAAAAAATGTACATGGAAAATCATTTATACAACTACGGAAAAATCGGACATTTTTGGGTGAAAGGATACGAATATTTAAGAAATATTGAATATAAGATTGCAATAGTGCGGGACAAAAGGGAATATTTAGGAGAAGAGTATTGCAATAATCAAGAATTAAAATTAGCACATTTGTCGGATTTTCCACCTTTAAATTATTGCTGCTATCCGTCAGTGCCACAAAAATATATTGTTCCAAAAGACGATCCATGGACTCCGTCAAATGAAGCAATTCAGGTAATGTATGATATGGCAGAATTGACTAGAGACAGAAAAATGCAAAGGATGCTGAAATTTTATAAAAATCATCCTGAAAAATGTGTCGCAAAAATTATAGCTTCTATGTTACATAGAAATTCTCACAAAGAATTGGTTGATTATTTGGTAAATATATTTGTGAAAGCGTCGGAAAATTATCCTGTGAGAAATTTTGGAAAAGAAAATGAAAAATTAGAAAAATATATAAAGAAAGCAGAACAGTTAAAGGAAGAGTTAAGTAAAGATGGAATTGAGGCATCCGTCATTACTGAAGAACCTTTTGTTGAGGTAAAAGACTCAATAGAATTTAAAGTATATTTGATGATTTGGAAAAAAGGAGTGTTAAATCGAAAGGTCGAATTAAGAAGAATTGTGTAAATAGGTTATTTATTCAAATTTAACAATCAAATAACATTTTTCAGATAAAATTAAGAAAATTTTAACAACAAAATTGCATTCTTTTATTGAAATAAAAACGTTTTCGATATATGATTAGAGTAACAAATTGAAAAGGAGAAGAAAAATGAGAAAGTTATTTAAACAGATTACTGCAGTAGCTATGTCAGCAACAATGATTATTGGTGCAGCAGGAGTTACATCAGCAGCAGTTGCACAGGGAACTAACGTATCACAGAATGAATGGACATCATATTCTCTTCATACAAGAGAAGACAATGGTGAATGGGAAGACAAGTTAATTAAAGATGGTCAGAGTTACATGAACACAGCTAATGCTTACAAGAGTTATGGTGAAAATGCATCTTTAACAGCTAAGACAGCTTCATCATTTACAATGAATGTTGTAAGTACAGGATGGAGTGCTAACTGGAATCCATTCACAGGAAAAGTTACACAGTCTAATCCATGGGGAGTTACAGCAACTCAGATTATGAATGTTGAAAGAGGAAGATATTACAATCTTTCATTCAAGATTAAGAGTACATTATCAAATGAACTTACAAAGACAGTAGAAAGAGCTGATGGTACAGCTTATAATGAAGGAACAGGAAAATATAACTATGTTAAACATGTTCACTTCAAAGTATTTGATAATAATGATAAAGATGGTGCTGCATTAGATTTAACAAATTTAACAGCAACAATTGGTGGCGCAAGTGTTCTTACAACAGGCGATGCTAACATCAACAAAGATTTCTCATCATTTATCGCACTTGATAGCAAGAATACAGCAGATGACGGATGGGTTACAGTAACAGCATCATTTATGATTCCATCACTTAAGTCAGAATACCAGAGTGGAGTTAAAAATCCTACAGTAGGTGTTAAATTTGCATTCGGTGCATTATTAAGAGAATATGAAGATGAAAACAACATGAGTGGTACAATCGAAGTAAAAGATTTCTCTGTTGTAGCTGATATTATGTCACCTTCACAGGTTAAAGTTACAAAAGTAACACCTAAGAAGAAAGCTATGGTTGTAAAGTTTAAGAAATCAAGCGGAGCAAAAAAATATGAAGTTCAGTATTCATTAAAGAAGAACATGAAAGCTGCAAAGGTTAAAACAACAAAGAAGACAGCAATCACAATTAAGAAATTAAAAGCAAAGAAAACATATTATGTAAGAGTAAGAGGTTACTTTGAAAACAATGGCAAGAAGATTTACAGCCCATACTCAGCAAAGAAGAAAGTTACAATTAAATAATTTTACTTAATAAAAAAGAAACGTTGAGCTAAAAAGATTAGTTCAACGTTTTTTTGTATTCATTGCCCAATATGGTGTAATTCGGGGATTAGTATGAATGGGAACCAATATCACCATTTTTGTTATGTGCAGTAAATCTCATTTCAACACTTTTATCTTATTTAAACATATAATAAATATTATCAGAAATATAATATGAGGTTTATGGTGGATAGTAATGTAAATGGACTTATGTTTCAATTAGGAAATATAATGAGAATAGATAATGGGTTTGTTGAAGAATCGGTATGTTTTAATACTGCGGGAGGCTACATTGTAGTTTCATATAATGATACATCAATGGGAAGAAACAATAGGCAGCAGGTCAGATTAAATATAAATAGAAATACAAAAATTATTAACTTTAGAGGACAAAATTTATGTACTTGTTGCATACAGGAAGGTATGTGGATTAATGCAATTTTTTCAGGTGCTATGACAAGAAGTATTCCACCACAGGCAAATGCATTTTTAATTATTGTACAGGGAAGAAGTCAGCAATTGGTTAGCTCAGTAACAATAGACAGAATTGCATCTATAGATTTGGAGAACAGCTCTTTTTATACGGGAAATAGAAATGATATTAATTCACAAACGAGATTTATCGTAAATAATAATACAGTTATAACAGACAGAGAAGGAAACAGAATCAGATTACGAAACTTAAGACCGGGACAATTAGTTAGAATAAATCATGCAAATTTCCAGACGGCAAGCATTCCACCACAGACAACAGCGTTTTCGGTTCAGGTGTTGCAATAGGGAGAAAAATACTGGAACTGAGCAATAAAGTATGATAAAATCGATATAGGTTTTACAAATTGGGATGAGCATAAAAATAATAATTAATGATGGCAGAATCACCCTACATATTGGCAGATATGTAGGGGGTTTTTATGAATGGAAGAATTGAATGATGAAAAAAATTTTAGGCTTATACATTCTGCATCCAAATAATGTAGGAAGATGCGGACATATCTGTAACGCAAGTTACACAGTATCATCAAAAAGCAGAGGATTGCATATTGGAGAAAAACTAGTAAAAGACTGCATTTTAAAAGCTTACGATAATGGCTATAAAGTGCTTCAGTTTAATGCTGTAGTGGCAACAAATGTACATGCAAGACATTTATACGAACGTGTTGGATTTAAACAATTGGGTATAATACCTAATGGATTCAGATTGAAAAATGGGAAATATGAAGACATATGTCCATATTATATTGAAGTGTAATAATTTTTGAACCATTACTGGCTCCAAGCAGTGGAACATCCTAAAATTAAACTTACCTATTTTACAAATTAAATATTATAAGTAGAAAATGGAGGAAATTATATGTGTACAGCAGCAACATATAAGACAAAAGATTTTTATTTTGGAAGAACACTTGATTACGAATTTTCTTATAATGAGGAAGTTACGATTACACCAAGAAACTATAAATTGAAATTCAGATATGGAATTGAGGCAAAAAATAATTATGCAATTATTGGAATGGCATTTGTTGTAAATGATTATCCTTTATATTATGATGCGATAAATGAAAAAGGATTAGGAATGGCAGGACTCAATTTCGTAGGAAATGCTGTGTACAGTGAAGTAAAATCTGACACTAAAAATGTAGCACAATACGAATTTATACCATGGATACTTAGACAATGTGAATCAGTAAAAGAGGCACGAAAAGTATTAAGTGAAATGAATTTAGTAGGAACTCAGTTTAGCGAGCAATTGCCGGCGGCAAGTCTTCACTGGATTATAGCAGATGCAAATGAAGCAATAACAGTTGAATCAACTAAATCGGGATTACATGTATATGACAATCCGGTAGGGGTATTGACTAATAATCCACCATTTGAACAGCAGATGTTTCAACTTAACAATTACATGCATTTATCATCAAAACAACCGACTAACAGTTTCTCAGATAATTTGCAACTTAATTCATATAGCAGAGGAATGGGTGCAATTGGAATGCCGGGAGATTTGTCTTCAGGGTCAAGATTTGTAAGAGTAGCGTTTACAAAAATGAATTCCAAATCAGGGGAAACGGAAAATGAGAGTGTTAGTCAGTTCTTTCATATTTTAGGTTCAGTTGAACAACAAAGAGGATGTTGTGAAGTAGATGAGGGTAAATACGAAATAACTATTTATACTTCATGCTGCAATGCGACAAAGGGAATTTACTATTACACTACTTATGAAAATAATCAGATTACTGCAGTTGATATGCATAAGGAAAATCTTAAAGGAGAAAGCCTTGTGAGATATCCTTTAATACAGGGACAGCAGATAAAAATGCAGAATTAACAGATGAAGTGTATGTGCCCACGGCCATAGGTTCAGTATAAATTTAAAGTAAAAATAAAATTACGGATAATATTTCAAATTGAAAAATTATCCGTAATTTGGTTTACATAATTTAATTGTAGAATTCAAAATAATTAAATTACTAAAATATATTACGGATGAAAATTGATTGATTTAATATTATCCGTAAATCAAGTCCGACTTACACAATCACAAGTCGTCAGGCGCATCCACGAGCCAAAATCAAGTCCGACTTACACAATCACGAATCATTAGACGCATCCACGAGTCTTTATTTCTTCTTATCATACATAAGTGTTTTAATGCCACGCTTAAGTCCATCAACAGTTAAAGGAAACATGTCGATGTTTTCGCGAATTACTCTTTCAGATTCCATCCAGTACATATTGTTCAAATCTCCATAGTGATATGAAGGATTTAACCAAATGCTGTGTGGATATTTCTTCTTAAAAAGTTCAATCCATTCCTTACCTGAAAGTCCACCGTTTGGACCACTGTAATTACCGTTTTTATCTTTGAATTCTTCAGGTGCCATACCTGCATCGCCAACAATAATTACTTTATAATCCTTATCATAATTTCTAAATGCCCATGTAGTATCTATCCAATCACCACTTGCGCATTCAGGTGTTTTATATAATTTAGCATAAATACAATTGTGGAAGTAAAAAGTTTTTACATCCTTAAAATGATTAGCTTTATGCACAGCCTGAAAAAGCTCGTTACACAAAGAACTATAAGGATACATCGAACCACCACTGTCAAATAAAAGCATAAGCTTTACAGTATTTTTTCTTGGTTGTTGGAATTCTAACTTTAAATAACCACCCTGATTACAGGTTGAATTAATCGTTCCGTCGATATCAAGTTCAGTTTTTGGCAAATCAAGTTTTCTTGAATATTGACGAAGTTCACGGAAAGCAACCTGAAACTGTCGCATTGTAAGTTTTGTATCACGTCTGAAATCTTTATAACGTCTTTCGCCCATAACAGTGAAAGCAGTTTTCATTCCGGCTTCATTTCCTAACTGAATACCACCGGCTACGTGACCTCTTTTACCAAATTCAGAGCCACCGCCCATACCAATCCAGTAAGTTCCACCGTGATGCTCAGTTTTCTGTTCACCAAGTCGTTCCTCAAATTTACGATGAACTTCCTTGGCTTCACGCTCGGTACGCTTGTCTATATATTTGCTTGGGTCAGTTTTCTTGCCCGTTTCAACATCATTGTGCAGCCATGCATCAATTTTACTCATATCAAAAGAATTATCTTTTATATCGTTAAAATATTCCTGAAAGGCAATATCAAATTTGTCATAATCACCTTCGCTTTTAACTAAAATTGTACGGCAAAGATAATAAAAATCAGTAAAATTTGAATGGGCCAAATCTTTATCAAGTGCGTCCATAAGCATAAGCCATTCGGTGGTAGAAATGTTTAATCCGTGATTTTTCAATACATAGAAAAAGTCAGTAAACATAAATTCCCTCCTATAAGCTCATCTGTTTTATTGTTTCTAAATCTTCATCCTTCTTAATTAAAACACCAAGATATGGAAGTGTTTTCTCAATAGAATCAGGGTCAACGCCACCAATCATAAGAGCTCTAATCCAATCTATAAATTCAGATGTGCTAGGTTTCTTTCTAACATCTCTAATACTTCTAATCCAGTAAAATGTTTTCATTGCCTGCTCAAGCAAATGTTCTTCTAAATTTTCAAAATGAGCATTAACAATCTGTCTCATTAAATCTGCATTTGGAAATGAAATATAGTGGAAAATACAACGACGTAAAAATGCGTCAGGAAGTTCCTTTTCAGCATTTGAAGTAATGATAACTATAGGACGGATTTTTGCCTTAACAGTTTCTTTAGTTTCATTAATATAAAATTCCATTTTATCAAGTTCCCAAAGAAGATCGTTAGGAAATTCCAAATCAGCCTTATCTATTTCATCAATTAATAAAATAACCTGCTCCTCTTTTTTGAAGGCTTCTCCAAGTTTTCCAAGTTTGATATATCTGCTGATATCATCCACACCATCTACACCAAACTGGCTGTCATATAATCTTTGAATTGTATCGTAAATATATAAACCGTCCTGAGCTTTAGTTGTAGATTTTATGTTCCAAATTAATAATTCTTTGTCGAGAGCTTTAGCAACTGCCTCAGCAAGCATAGTTTTACCTGTTCCCGGTTCTCCCTTAACTAGCAAAGGCTTTTGAAGCTTTGTTGCAACCTCAACTGCTGCTAATAAATCGTCAGATGCTACATAAGTATCAGTCCCGGTAAATTTTGTTTCTGCTGCCATATTAAAATATCCTTTCCGTAAATAAGTATAATTTCATTTATATTTCAATCTGACAAAATTAACAGAATTACGCTTGTGCAACTTGTCACTCGCAACAGTTCTAAATCTTCAACATGTAGTTTGAATTTCAAACGATGGTTTCATTCAAACTACATATATGTCGATTTGAACCAGCGACGACAAATGCAATTTTGCTAAATTTTGTCAGATTAAAAATGTAATGATATTGACCTTAAATTTTAATTAATTCTTAATAATAAATTTATCGTTTTCAAAAGTTATAGTACCATAATGAAAATATGAATGTCTACAACAATTGAAAAAACTATTTAGGTCGGTTACAATGGTGTGGAAAGAATAAATTTTAGGAGGCATGAAATGGTAAAGCATATTATTTTATGGAAGTTAAAGGAAACATTAACAGAAGAAGAAAAGATACAGGCGAAGAAAGATATAAAGGAAAATTTAGAAGCATTAGAAGGACAGATTGACGGATTGTTAAAAATGAACATCCGAATAGAATATTTGCCATCTTCATCTGCTGATATAATGATGGATAGTGAATTTGAAAATGAGTATGCATTGAAGGCATATCAGACACATCCAAAACATCAGCATGTTGCAAACACATATGTAAGACCTAATGTTGAAACAAGACTTAGTATGGATTTTTAGACATTGCTATTTTATCAGAAAGGTGGATTATAATTATGAAAAAATTTATTACTTTTATATGGGCATGCACAATAGCACTTATTTTGGCAGGAATGTGTGAAATGAGTTCATTTGACAATGAAATTCAAAAATATTCATGTGTAAAAAATGTTAAGGCTGAAACTGTTAAAAATCAAAAAAAGAACCAGACAATTGTTTTAAATGCACCAACAATTACGGTAAAGAATAAAACTGAAAAACAGGTTAAGATTAAATGGAATCGTGTAAAAAAAGCGAATAGTTACAAAGTATACAGAGCTACAACAAAGGGTGGAACTTATAGCCTTCTTACATCAACAACTGCCAGAAATTACGTGGATACAAATACAGTAGGCGGTCAAAAATACTACTATAAAGTGCAGGCTGTAAGAACAGTTGCCGGAAGCATGGGAGAAAGCAGTCTTTCAAAGGCTAAATATGTAAAGGCTGCAACTAAAGATTTAAGTATTGTAGTTGCAGGAGAATGCTATGTTGAAGGAATTGAACTTTGGGCAAAGAATCAGTATCCAAAGGGAACACATTTTATAAGTAGTGTAGGTGTAAGTAGTTCAGGATTTATAAATTCAAAGAAATTTAAAGTTAATGGAAAAAGTGCTACAGGTATAGAAAAAGTTGCATCATATAATCCTGACAGAGTATATTTTTTAATAGGAATGAATGAATCAGGTACTGACAATACAACTCCTACAATCAACAATTTTAAAACGATGATAAATAAACTTAAAAAGAAAAATAAAAATGTACAGATAGTCCTTCTTCCAATAGCACCAACGGGCAAAAGAAGTACTGCAAATGTGCCAAAGAAATCACAGCGTTTGAAATTTAATAAAGCGTACTCAGATTTGGCAGCAGCAACAGATAATGTATATTATTATGATTACACAGGTTTGTTTGATGATGGAAAAGGATATTTGAAATCATCATGTGATGGCGGTGACGGATGCCATTGGACATCAACAGCAACAATTAATTTTTCAAAGAGCCTGATGGATTGGTCAAAGAATAATTTATAGAAAATATAAAATTTATTATGCCGGGAAATATTTGAAATCATTATATATTGGATAGGTTTTAGATTAATGTTCCCGGCATAAATAATATTAAGTTAATCAAAGGAGTCACAATAATGGGTGGTAGTCATATAGCAATACCTACAATTTTGAAAGTCGGAAAAGGAACATTAGAAAATCTTGGTACTTATATTAAATCGAGTGGAATGTCTAATGCCGTAATATATTTTGGAAATGATTTAATAGACATGTTTGGTGAAACAGTAATGAAGTCACTTAAAAATGCAGGAGTCAATGTGCTTGGCTACAGAGAAATGGATTCAATTAAAATAGAAGAATTGATAGGGATTGCATTTGATATTGATTCTAAAGCACAGGTTGTAGTAGGTATTGGTGGTGGTAAAGTTATTGACGGTGCAAAATATGCCGCATATCTTAGAAAATTACCATTTATAAGCGTGCCTACTTCAGCATCCAGTGATGGCTTTTCAAGTGCCAGTGCATCACTTCTTGTTAATGGAAGACGTACATCGGTTCCGGCAAGAATGGCATATGGAATTGTTGCCGACACACAGATAATAAAAAGTGCTCCTGAAAAATTTATTTATTCAGGAATTGGAGATATGGTATCAAAAATTACGGCACTTTATGACTGGGTGTATGAAGATCAAAAAGGTTATACAGAGTTAAATGATTTTGCAATGATGATTGCAAAAAAGGCTGTAAATAGTTTTGTAAGAACACCGTTTGAAAGTATTAAAGATGATTTGTTCTTAAAAGAGTTGTTAGACTCGCTTGCAATGAGTGGAATCGCAAATGAAATTGCAGGAGGAAGTGCACCTACAAGTGGAAGTGAACATTTGATTTCACATGCTCTTGATAAAATGCTTCCTGTACCACAATTACACGGAGTCCAGGTTGGCATTGCAACTTATCTAATGAGCGTTGTTCAGAATCACAGATATAAGAGAGTAAATACAATATTTACCGATACGGGATTTTGGAATTTTGTTGAGAAATTAGACTTGGATATCAAAGACTATGAAAAGGCAATAGATATGGCACCTTCAATAAAGCCTCACAGACATACTTATTTACATGAAAAAGAATATAGAGATTTGGCAAAGAAGGTATTATATGAAGATGAAAGATTGAAAAAGGTATTTCATATTTAAAGAAATTTTTATAGTAAACGTGAATTTGTATAGACAAATTCACGAAAACTGTAAACAAATTGTAAATCGCATTGTATATATCAAAAAAAGCGATATACTATAAATATAGTAAATATATTTAGCAAAGCAGGTGAAAACCTGTGACGCAAAGCTATAGGGCCTTTAAAATGGCAGCCAGTTGCACTTTATTAGTCTTGGTGTGCTGTGCCCAAGACTTTTTTTGTACAACAGTCTAGCTTTATTCGTAAAAAGCAAAGTATATTGAACATCTTATTCTAAAGGAGGAAAAATGAATAAAGAGTTGTTAACACAAGCGGGAATTGATGTTAACGATGGAATAAGAAGATTTAATGACAAGGAGGATTTGTATGAAAGATTTTTGTTTACATTCCCAAAGGATGTAAACTACGACATAATGTGTGAAGCAATTAGCAAAGGAGACGCAGAACAGGCTTTTCAGGCAGCGAATGCATTGAAGGGGATTACAGGTAACTTAAGTTTAAACCGGTTGTATAATCATATTATTCCATTAGTCGATTCTCTAAAGAAAAGAAGAATGGAGAAGGTAAATGAACTTCTTGAGGTGGTTTCAGTGGATTATGACAAAGTTATTAAAGCGTTATCTACTAATGATAAAAAATAAAAAGTGGACAGGTCATCTTATCTTTATATTTTTTATTGAACAAAGAAATCCGGCAGACGGTTTGGTGCTGCCGGATTTCTTTGCTTTTATATATTTATTTAGTTGAAATGATTTATTCAAATTACAAAATTTAATAATTAAATAATAGCAATCCGTCGTTAAATTTCATTACAGAAATAATATTTTAGTGATGGAATAAACGGATTCCTGTAAAGCTCATTACCATATTATGTCTGTTACAAGCATCGATAACATCTTGATCACGAATTGAACCACCAGGCTGTGCAACATATTTAACACCGCTCTTAGCAGCTCTTTCGATATTGTCATCGAATGGGAAGAATGCATCAGAACCAAGTGTAATATCTGAAGCCTGAGCTAACCATGCCTGTTTTTCTTCTTTTGTAAATACAGGTGGTTTTTCTGTGAAGATACTTTCCCATTTACCATCTGCAAGAACATCCATATAATCTTCACCAATGTAAAGGTCGATTGCATTATCTCTGTTAGCACGTTTCATACCTTCAATAAATGGAAGGTTAAGTACCTGTGGTGCCTGACGAAGTAACCAGTTATCAGCCTTCTGTCCGGCTAATCTTACACAGTGAATTCTTGACTGCTGTCCTGCACCTACACCTATTGCCTGACCGTTTTTAACGAAACATACTGAGTTAGACTGAGTATATTTTAATGTAATCATAGCAATTGCCATGTCAATTTTAGCTTTTTCAGGAAGGTCTTTGTTTTCAGTAACAATATTGTCAAAGAAATGTTCATCAATATTTAAGTCGTTACGTCCCTGTTCAAATGTAACACCAAATACTTCTTTATGTTCAATTGGAGCAGGTTCATAATCAGGGTCAATCTGAATAATCGCGTAACTTCCTTTTTTCTTTCCTTTTAACATTTCTAAAGCTTCAGGTTCATAACCCGGAGCGATAATTCCATCTGAGAATTCTCTCTTAATGATTGCTGCTGTAGAAACATCACAAACATCAGAAAGAGCAATGAAGTCACCATATGAAGACATTCTGTCAGCACCTCTGGCTCTTGCATAAGCGCTGGCAAGTGGTGATAATTCTCCTAAATCATCAACCCAATAAATCTTTGATTCGATTTCACTTAAAGGAAGACCAACAGCAGCTCCGGCAGGTGATACATGCTTAAAAGAAGTAGCAGCAGGAAGTCCTGTAGCTTTCTTTAATTCTCTAACTAACTGCCAACCATTGAAAGCATCAAGGAAATTGATGTATCCCGGTTTTCCGTTAAGAACTTCGATAGGAAGTTCACCTTCATTCATAAATATTCTTGATGGCTTCTGATTTGGATTACAACCATATTTTAATTCTAATTCTTTCATTATAAATCTCCAATCTTTAAATTATTTATTCTTGTTAATAATCTTAGTTTCGTATTTTCCTGTTTCAATATCGATATATCTTACAAATAAAGAAACTTTGTTATCTTCATTTAAACTGTTCCAAAGCATATCTGTAAATTCGTTCATATCATCTTTAATTGAAACAAGCTTTGGTTCACCTTCAAAACTTGGAAGCGGATTTCCATCATGCATATATGTATGAATAAAGTGACCTTCTCCATTTACAGGATTTTCATATGTAAATGTGTATCTGTTACATGCATCAGGGTTACCGTTGTTGCTCTTTAAAATAGACATTGCATAGTTATAAGAACCGTCTTCAACCTGCATAATTCCTGAAATTCTAGGAGTATAGTTAGGACCGTCAGGTTCAAATTCTCTTGTTCTTAATGACTGTTCAAAAGTCTGACCTTTATCCATTAATTCGTAAACAGTATCTGTCTGGTCACCATTTGTAACGATAGTTTTGTTACCAAGAACACGAACAGGAGCATAGATAATAAGACTTGGGTCTACTAATTTAGAAGGGTCAAATGCCTGAGTACGGATTCCTTCGCCATCTTCGACAAAAACTCTGTTTCTGCTGTTTTCGCTTCTTCCCATGATGAAATAAGCTGTTACTGCGTATTTGCCATTAGGAGTTTTACCGATTACGATTCCTCTTCCAGGGTACGCATTTTCTTTTAATTCATTTTCAAGTGATAACATCTGCATAGTGTTTCTCCTTTATAAAAAATTTTTTCTTTGGTTTCCAAATATAGAAAGGTAAGCAAGGTGCCTTATAAGACATAGCCTACGCAAATCCTGCCAAATGGGTATAAAAAAACCACCTGGGAAACCTAAATGGTTGCCCAGGCGGTCGGCTTCGATACATCTCCATACTCCCTGTGAGTGCTCTCACTTATCCGCCAGTCGTATGGAATCTAAATTTAGAATAAACCATTTGATAAAGAATTTCAACACCTTTAGAAAGAAAATTGAAACAAAATCGATTAGAATATGTGATATAATGAGCGGGGAGAGCGAAAAGCTACTTGTAGCTTTACAGCGAACGGCAAATTGCGATAATGATAGACACGGAAGCAGCAAAGCTACGAATTATGATATAATGAAAAATACAAATAAAGATAAAGATTAACGGAGAAGGTAAATATAATGAATATTAATATTGCAATATGCGATGACAATAAAATATTTATTGATAATATGAAGACAAAAATCATAAAAATATCAAAGAATATGAAATACAATACTGAGATATTTATTTATACGGATGGTAATATTTTGCTAAATGAAATCTGTGAAGAAAAAGAAAGCATAGATGTTCTAATGTTAGACATCGATATGCCTCATATATCAGGGTTACAGATTGCGAATGAAATTAGAAAAAGAAAATTAAACATTACTCTAATATTTGTATCGGCACATGATGAGATGGTGTTTGATGCCATACAATATCAACCATTTAGATATATGAGAAAGACACGGTTAGATGAGGAACTGCCTCAGGTATTAGAAGATGTTTTTGAACTTTTAAAGGATAAAGATGATAAATATACAATAATTAAAACAGATGAAGGAAATAAAAAAATAAAAAATTCTGAAATAATGCATATAGAAGTGGATAAAAGAAAATTAAAAATATGCATGTATGATGGAAGAGTAATGTATATTGGAAAAAGTTTAAAAAATTTTTTAGAGGAACTGGATGATAATAACTTCATTCAAATCTATAGTGGATGTGCAGTAAATATTAAATATGTAAGTGAGTTTTCTAAAGTTGAAATCACACTGGATAATAACGAAAAACTGCCGGTTAGCAGAACGAGGATGAGTGATGTTAAAAAGACATTATTAAAGTATTGGAGAGAGAAAGTATGATAGCTTTTTATTGGGTAGTAGAGTATTTGGGGAGTTTTATTGACACATTAATGTGTTGTATATTTTGTGGAATATTTATAGGCGAAAAAAATGATGAATACAGAAAGAAAATATTTTTGTATTCTTTGATAGGGGCAGCGATAATAACAGGTTTAAATACCATAAAGACGGTTTCATTTATTTTATCATTTTCTTTTATGATTATGTATATTATCATTCAATGGGTTATATACAGACAAAAACAGAAGTTCGCCATATTATTGGTATTTTTATATGGTGTAATCATAACAGCAGTAGAGTTTGTAGTTGTATATGTAACCTTATTCCTGACAAATCAATCTTCTATTGAAGATAAAAGTCCTACAAGATATGTATGTATGGTAATTAGCAAAGTACTTTTAGTTCTGGTAATAATGATTATTGATAAAATTGTTAGCAAAAGAAGGATTATTTCAGGAAAATATGCAGCAATTATAGGATGTGTTGCATTCTTTATTTTCGCATCAAATTTTTCAATTATATATTTAGGATTAAAACAGCAGGATTCAAATGTTGCATTAATAAGCACTATATTTTTTGTGGCAGATATGATATTGGGAGTGCTTCTTTTGTATTTCATACTTAAACTGGCCGACAGTTATGAAAAACAGAAAAACATAGAATTAGTTGAAATGCAAAATAGAATGCTTAGCAAATCACTTGAAGACACAGAGAGAGCATTTGATTTGTGGAGAGAAAGTATTCATAATTATAAAAATAATATTATTACATTGGCACAGCTTGTTGAAGAGGAAAGTACAGCGGAGATAAAAAAATATTTAAATAATGAAATACAACAACTAGGAATAAAGACACATTACGCAATGACAGGAAATAAAGTTATTGATGCTGTTTTAGCAACAAAGAAAAACTCGGCAGAGCATAAGGGAATTAATTTTTATGCAGATGGAAACATTCCTGATAAATGTATTGTTGATGAAATTGATTTTACAAATATAATTGGAAATCTCCTAGATAATGCAATTGAAGCTGCTGAAAAAGTCGAAAATGGAAACGTAAGTATTGTAATAAAACCACAGAAGAAATTTATAATAATAAAAGTAAAAAATTCTTATGATGGAAATAAAAATAATGAATTACAAACAACTAAGAAAGATAAAGAATACCACGGAATTGGTTTGAAAAGTATAAAGCGTATAGTAGAAAAATATCAGGGAGAATTTGAACTTGAGTTTAAAGAAAAAGAGGTTGAAGCTACAGCGTTATTACTAAATGTATAGCCAAAACTATTTTTATATTCGACAAAATTCGACATCACATAATATATAAAAACACAAAAATTTGTCTTCCCCCTGGCAAAAAATGACAAGTTACGCAAAAAATGATACAAGTTACGCAAAAAAATGTTTTGAAGCATTTTTTTTGGTAAAATGATTTTGATATCTTATTGACAAAAGTCACTTTATAGCAGGAGTTTATATGGAGAAGAAATTTTTAGATAATAACTGCAAAGATGTAGAGCTCATTAATACCATTGATAAAATTAAAAAGATTTTAGATCAAAATGGGATTGATGTTGATGAAAAAACGGTGGAAAATGTAAGAGGGGTTTTCTCTACTAGATTGAATTTGAGTGAAATAGGGTTAGGAACAAACGGTAAAGGAACATCTATCGAAATGTCTAGAGCAAGTGCGTATGGTGAGCTTATGGAAAGATTACAAAATTTTGCTCTTTATAAATTTATGTATCCTATTAGAGAAAGCGATGATTATAACGAGTTTATATATTATTGCGATGAAGAAAAAGTAAGTTTGGATGAATTTGAACATCAATTCAAAGAAATTTATAACGATTTAACGCTAGATATAGAAAATATTATCCCACTTATGAGTACAAGGGAGAGGAAAGAGAATTGTTTTTATTCTACAAAGTATATTGAAATAAAAACAAATAAAGAAAAATATATACCAGGTGTAGTGGCAGAATATATGTATGCAACAAATGGAATGGCTGCTGGAAATACGCTTGAAGAGGGAGTGGTGCAAGGACTAGCGGAGATATTTGAAAGATATGCTAATAGAAGTGTATTGGATAATCATATAGTTGCCCCATTAATTCCTGATGACAAGATAGTTATGACACCTAGAACAAAGGCTGTAATTGATGCTATAAAAGAGAAAAATAAAGAGATTAAAATTGAATTTAGAGATTGTTCTTTAGGAATTGGCCTGCCAGTAGTTCAAATGAATTGGATTGATGAGAGATATGGTAAATATTTTGTGAAGTTTGGATGTCATCCTACTCTTGAAATAGCAATAGAGAGAACACTTACAGAATTGTTTCAAGGAAGAAGTTTTTTGATGTCACCGATTTGGCTACAAGATTTTAAATTTGAAGAGGTTTCAGATGGAGGATATGACCATAATTTTGAAAAAATACTGAGATCGGGAGATGGAGTATATCCATATAGTATTTTTGGTGAAAATTTTAGTTACCAATATAGTAATTGTTTTATTGAAACAAAATTTGATTCGAATAAAGAATTGTTAGCATTTATGATGAAAATAGTAGAAAAAAATAAGTGGAATGTTTTATATAAAAATTTATCGTTTATGGGATTTCCAGCAGTACATATAATTGTTCCAAATGTTTCAGAAGTGGAAGAGTTAAGTAAAGAATATTCGGATAGACTTGTTTGGTACAGGGAGTGTAGAAGTAAGATAAAAAGAGTGAATGAATGTAGCGAAGATGAAATAAGAGATATTATTAAATTCTTTTCAGAAATGCACTATTCGATTAAGGATAATATAAGCTATCTATACTCTTTGCCGGTTGAGCATGATGCTGAGATAAACCAAGTTAATGTTGAGTATTTTAAATATATTCTTTTAGCAAAAATAAATGAAAATGAATTAGCGCTAAAGGCATTAGACAATTATATATTAGCAAATAGACAACAAAATACGAAAAAAACAACAGTTGCAAAATGTGAGAAAGAGTTATTTTATGCTACTAAAATAAAAAAAATTCCGATTGATACTGTAGAGATTATATTGAAAAAAATATACGGAGAGGAAACTTTTTTAGAATGTAGAGAGAGAGTTAATGGTAAGAAGCTATTATTAGACAGGATATCTTATCCATGTGAAAAAAAAGATTGTCAATCATGTAGTATTGTTGAAAAGTGTAGAATGAGTAAAATAAATAATTTTCATAAAAAAATGGTTAGACTTTGTATGGAAGGATGGAGTAAAACAAGTGGAAAAATTACTGAATAAAATAATAATTGGAAATGAATATGTTGAATTTGAGCATAAAGGGAAATATGTAATTATTGCAGTAGAATCAGGAAATAGTGTTGTTTTAGAAAAAGAAGAGTTCGAGCTTTTTAAGCAAATATGTACGCTAGCCAATAATAGAGAAAAATTAACAGATGTTGCATCTGAAGATGGTAAATATAAAAAGACAATATTAAAGTTGATTGAACGTGGAATTATATGGATAAAGGAATTAAATAGTGCAAAGGAATATGAGATAAGAAGATTTTCAGCTTATTGGGGAATAACACAAAAATGCAATTTCCATTGTTTGTATTGCTACGCAAATGCGGGAGAAATCGATGTGAATTCTCAAAAAGAAGAAGGTTTAAGTTTGGAAGAGTGTTTCCGTGTCGTTGATGAAGTTAAAAAAATAGGATTTTTTGAGCTGGTGTTGACGGGAGGAGAACCTCTATTAAATAAAAATGTATTTGAAATAGCGAAATACGCAAAAAGTAAGGGGTTAATGGTTGGATTGCTTACAAATGGTTCGCTTGTAAAAAATGAAAATATTGAAGAGTTCAAAATATTTGATTATGTTAAGATAAGTTTGGATAGTTATGATTCAGAAGCAAACGATAAACTTAGAGGAAAAGGCAGTTTTGATAGAATAACAGAAGGAATTAGATTGTTGCGTGATAACGGAATAAATGTGACTATAGGCTCTGTACTTACAAAGTATAACTGTGATAGTGTTGATAGGACTATAGAGTATGTAAATAAAGAATTCGGTGTGACGGATCATCAAATAATTAATCATATACCTCTGGGTAGAGGGGCAGAAGATGGCTTGGGGTGTGATTTTGATGAATTGAAAGAATATGACCGTAAAATTTTGGATGCAAAAATGAGATTGTATGAAAATAAGTTCTTTTCAATGATTCAGGATGGTTTCTTGATTGATGGAAGAAAAGTTAGTTGTGGAATGGGAAAGTCTGAAATCTTTATAGATGCAAAGGGGAATGTATATCCTTGTAGAATGACATATTCGGATGAGTATTATTTAGGAAATGTTATTTCGGAAGATTTGGAAGTCGTATTATCTCGAGTTGATGATAAAGTTGCTGATTTACATGTCGATAGCCTTGAGGACTGCAAAGATTGTTCATTCAGGTATTTGTGTGGAGGTGGTTGCAGAATGTATCATGCGGGATATTCTAATTCAATTTATAAGAATAGTCAGGAAGTATGTGAGACATTGAAGGCACAGTGTAAAAATTTAGTATTGCTTAAAAACAATATTAATCCCATTGAATAGATATTTGTTTTTTGGTATTAATGCATCAAACTATCAATATTTGATAAGGAGGTGATAGTCAGTGAATTACGTAGCACCAATGATGGAAGAAGTAGAATTTACAGCTAGTGCAGATTGTGCATGTATGTGTTCAACAACATCAGGCTCGGGTTCAGGCTCTTGCTAATAATGTAATTATAAAATATATGTAAGGACAAATATGTAATTTTGATGCTGATACCAATTATTAACATATATTTAGAAGAAGTTATTTTTATATTTAATAAAAACAACTTCTTCTGTTAATAAAAGTAATGATTTTAATGAGAAATTCATGTTAGAAATAGAAAAGATTATGATTATAGGAGTTATTAAAATATGGAAAATCAAGTGAAGTTAAGTTCAAGTATAATAATTGATTGTGATGAAGAAACTAATAAAAAATATTTGATGAATATAGAGAATGGAAGCATATATAATTTGAATGATGTTGCATTTTTTATTGTTGATTCAATAAAGAATGAAAAGACTGTAGATGAATGTATTGAGGAATTAATTACATTGACAAATAACCAGGTGCCAAGAGAACAAATTATTGAAGATACCAATAAATACATAGATGAGTTGTTACTTGCAGGGATAGTTTATGAGTAAAAATGATATTAATAGTGTTCCAGTTGCTGTATTAAAGAAGTATGTTCAAATGCATAGTGTCAAATTTTGTATAAGTGGAAAATCTATGGAGCCTACCTTTCTTGAAGGCGATGAAGTATACGTCGAACACACAGAAACAATCAATGTGGGAGATATTATTTGTTTCCATAATCAAAAAAAATATGTGATTCATAGAGTGGTTTGTAATCAAAATGGTTTGATTTTGACAAAGGGAGATAATAACAACTATATAGATGCGTATAATCCTAATATTGAAATTGTAGGCTGCGTGAAAAAAAAAGAAAAAAAGATTGATAAGCCTCATATCATTTTTGTGTTTTGGGACAAAGAGGAATTTATTTCATGTAAGCACATTGGCGATAAATTAGGTGTAGAAATGATATATGGGGAAGAAATTTGTTCAGAAGGCTGTAATATAGCTATTTCTCCGTATTCAACAACAATCCTTAATAGAGAAATGATTAATAAATCAAAAGTTTATATTCACATTGGAATGCGAATAGCAGATTTTTGTCAAGAAGGATTTGTTTTAGATTCAAATTTTGATGAAGTAGCAAGAGGCGGAAGTTATCAATCGATGATAACATTAAGTAATGAAGAAAAGTTCGTTATTTTGACAAATCAAGTCAATTTATTAATAGAGGAGAGTTAACAAATGAGAGCAGATGAGGCAAGAAAAATAATATTATTATGTATAGAAATAATAACGGGTTTTGATTATTTATGGGAAGAGATAGATGGAAAGTCTTTTACGGAGATAGGTATGAGTTCTTTAGAAAGTGTTATGACATTAGTAGAGATAGAAAATAGAGTTGATTATGAGTTTGAAGATAGTTTATATTCAATCAACGAAATTGAAAAAATACTAACTGAAAAAGGGTGGAAATATGAAGGAATTAAATAATTGTTATATGTCCATTGTTGGAGTTGGCGATTCATATTATGCATTTGATGAGAATACTTATGAAATTCAAAAATTGAATGATAAATCTAAGGAAATATTTGAATATCTGATAGAAAACAGAGAATGGCCAAAAGATAATATGTCAGGTAGAGAACTCATTCAAATAGCAATGAGCATAAAAAAAGGAAATTTTTTTTCAGAAAATAAGAAAAAATATATTAATGGTCAGAATATAGAATCCTTTGTTGTGTCATTTCCGATTCAACATAAATGCAATTTAAGATGTAAATATTGTTTTGCACATGGTGGAGATGTATACGAAGGAACAAATAGGGAAATGCAAATACAAGTTATTGACAAATTTGTTGAGCGAATCAAAGAGAAAAACACAGTAAAAAAAATACGATTAGAATTTGTTAGCGGCGGGGAAAATTTTATAGATAAGAAAAAATATATAGAAATAGTTGATCATTTTAAAATGAGTATGGAAAAGAATGACATTGAGTTGAATATATTTACAGAAAGTAATGGAACATTATTAGATAGTGAAATTATTGATTATTTAGATAAGAATAATATTAGTTTAGGAATAAGTATTGATGGACCTAAGGGCATACATGATGAGATGAGATGTTATGTTGATGGTAGGGGGAGTTATAATACAATTATAGATAATTTAAATAAGTGCTATAGTAAAAGTAAAAAAAATATTTGGGTATTATCAGTGGTGACAAGCAATACAAAATCGTTGGCAGAGATTATTGAACATAACATGCTTTTAGGTGTAGATAGTATGGAATTGAGAATAGTTAGAGGCAGTGAAGAAAATGATTTTTGCCTATCTGAAAAAAATCTGCAACATTTTGTAGGACTTTATGAGGAACTTGTTAATTATTTTAAAGAAAAACCCGAAAGGATAAAAAATATATATAATAATTATGATTCTTTTGGTAAGATTCTTATGAGGTTAATAACTAAAAATAAGATAGTATATAGATGTCAGGCTGGAAAAAATAAATTTAGTATAACTGCGGATGGGGATATTTACCCTTGTGATAGCTTTGTTGGCATGAAAGGGATGAAAATAGGAAATGTTTATTACGATGAAGTAAATGAAGAGGTACTTCAGTATTTTAAAAAGAATACTGTATGGGATCATAAAAAATGTAATGCATGTAAATATAAGTACTTATGTGGGGGTGAATGTTATTATAATCGAATAATAACAAATTGTTCACATGGGCAGAATGAACTATATTGTAAATTGCAAAAGAAGTTGATTGAATTTGCTATTGATTTAACATATTACTTAAAAAATCAATGCAAAGAAGAATATTTATTGCTAGAAAAAATCGGAAAGATTCGAAATAGCCAAGAAATAAGGTGAGATTGTAAATTTCAAATTATTTCTGTGATACAATTTGGGCTACTGTTGAAATAGTGATTCTAGAAAGAAGAATAAAGGATAATGTCAAATGATCTATGAAAAAATGAGTCAAAGAAAAAGGCTCAAAATTGAACTTTAAAAATGTAAAAATATAAGTTATAGCGTGAGAACGCCACACTTGACAATATAAAAAGAAATGCTGCAGAGGTCGGTTACCGAAGGCGAAGATGACAAGAACAGTTAGAGCCTTCGGCTTGTTGCATATTTAGTATTGTTTGCTAAACAAGATAGATTACCAGTTGCCACTTGCCTGGCAAGTTGTCGGCATTTTTCAATTCGTAAACTTAGTTTAAAACGTTATAGTTATTATGTTGATGAGGTCTAAGGAAGTTGTAGTAGGCAACCCAAAGAGCAAGAGCGTACTTAAACCGTCGATGTTATCTAAACCTTTCTATACGTATGTTTGTGTTTAGCGATTCAATTATACCTTTTTTTGGGGGGATCACTTGGAAATATAGAAAAATATAAAGAAAATAAGGGGTGTCATTTGACACTACCTAATAAAGTAGGAGAGTGAATAGATGAAAAGATGCGAAATAGATAAAGAACGATTAGTGTATTATGATGAAATGCATTATTTTTGCTTGAAAAACTGTTTTAATAATTGTCTTATTTTGAATGGTGTTGAAGATAGTCTTTTAAGAATAAGGACTGGATTGGAATTTAAAATTAGGATAAATTATGATAAAACAAATTTTAATGTATTAAAACATACATTACTACTTCCTTTTTTTGACATGAATCAAGTTACATGCGGAATGGGTGATGATTCAGAAGAGATTTTTAATGATAATATAAGCAAAATACCAATAATAGTATTGGTAGATGTATATTATCTTCCGTATAGAAAAGAATATCATAAATATCATGCAAGTCACGCAGTTTTACTTGTCGGGTATGATGAAAGTATGGATTTTGTCGAAATCATTGACTGGTACGGACCATATTTTTACATAGGTGAAATACCATATGATGAATATTTAAACGCAAGGAATTCAGATAATCCTAATGATGTTAATCCGTTCAGTGGATTTAAGATAAACAATTATTGGTATAAAATAGGTGTGGAATGTAAAATTGATATCAAAAAAAATTTGATTGAAAATTTAAATGGATTACGAGGAGATAGAAAGTTAATAACAAATAATTCAGTAGTGGGAAAAGAAGCTGTTAATACAATAACTACAATTATGCAAAAAAAAATAGAGGTAGAAGATATTGAAATTAAGAGATTCTGTGGTACTTTGCATAATGAACTGTATATATTGTCAAGAGCTACAGAACTAAGTATTTTATATTATACAGAGATAAAAAAGAAGAATTCAAATATGATAGATGATAGGATTATACTTTTTGTTAAAAATATAAATGAATCATTCAAAAAGATGAATTATTGGTTGTTGAAAGGAAGTATCAAAAATAGTAGAGATTATCTGAAAAAGGTACTTACAAAATGGATTGAGTTTGAAAAAGAATATAATGCTATAGAGCAAGTGATTAATGATAATATCATTAATCTAGAGACTTGTTACTAAATATTTAAACGATTTATAGATAGAGTGTTAATAGGATAACTATTGGGAATAAAGAGAGATATTATTATGTTTGATGAATATAAAAAAGAGATGACAAGAAATTCGGCTAAACTCATTATAATTACGACAATTACATCGTTATTGATAGCTGTAACAAGTTTTATTGGTCCTTTATTAATTAAAGATTTTGTTGAATCATATCCAAAAGACAGGCAAATATTAAAACCGTTGCTTGTAATACTGTTGACGTATGTTGTATGTTATTTGTTTAAATTATTGTTAAGTTCCTTAAAAGGGAAAATGTCAATTAATTTTAAAACTAGAGAAACATGCCAGTTAATCTTGATGATGTTTAAAATGAGGTATGAAAAACTAATACAATTGGAGCCAACATATCTAGTTGAGAAAATTAATACTAGTGTGAATACTTTTTATCAATTATATTCTGATTCAATAGCTTCGTATATAGTTTCAATATTTACTATTATTGGATGCTTATGTTTTATGTTATGCATAAATGTTTGGATTGCAGTTATATTAATTGTCATCATTCCGCTAAATATCGCAGGATATAAACTTTTAAATAAAAGACTTCAAAAAATGTGCATTAGACTCCAAAATGTATGTGCAAAAAATTTTGCGGATATTCTTTCAATTACGTCAGCGGTTGATTATATAAAGCAGAGTCCAAATTACGAATTAATAATTAATTTTATTAAGAAAAAAACAAAAATAATACATAGTGAGAATGCTAATGTTGGTGTATATGCAGGGCTAATTAGTCTAACTTTGGGAGATATCATTAATATGATAAATAATTTATTGTACATATATGTTACAGTGTTAATGGTAAATGCCAAAATCAATTTAGCTGATTACATATTTATTACTATGGTTATTTCTATGTTTTTCCCAGCGTTAAATAATATTGTTGGTGCAGGTATTAATTTGAGAGATATTAAAGGAGTTTATGAATTTGTTGAAAATGAGTTAATAAATAATATTGAAGAATCGGGTGAAGAAAGATGCGAAATGATTGAAAATGTATCCTTTGACATTCATGACATAGGGTATAACGATAAATTGTTGATTAAAAATGGACATTTTGATGTTAAACGTGGTGATATAGTTATGATCCAAGGAGAGTCAGGGAGTGGCAAAACAACGATAATGAAGGGGTTGGTTAAGCTGTTACATATAGATGGCATTTCCTTGAATGGAAAGGAATTGTCTGAGTATGACAATAATTCTGTAAGGGCTAAAATAGCCTTTTTTTCTCAAAATGTACCAATTATTACAGGAACAATAAAAGAGAATATTCTGTTGGGACAAAATGAAAAAAAATTAGATATAAACAAGTTAAAAAATAAACTGTTTATGAAGAAATTTTTTGATGAAAAAGAAGGATTAGATCACATAATATTAGAAAATGGAAGTAATTTATCTGGGGGAGACAAGCAGAAAATTGCGTTGGCTAGGTTGTATTTAGAACAACCAGATGTGATTATACTTGACGAAATAACGAGTTCAATTGATAAAGAATCTTCAGATGTTATTTTTGAAGATATTATCAATTCATTTAAGGAAAGTATTATTTTTGTTATAGCACATGATGATACAGTAAAAAAATATTGCAATCGTTTTATAAAAATTTTAAACAAAGAATGTATAGAGGTAGAATAATAAGGATATATGTTTATGGTAGTACATGAAAAATCAAAACTGATATATAAAAATAATATATTTGAAGCTAAAGATATACAGGATTATATCGATAATATAAAAAGCATTTTACTGACTAAAGATAATATTTTTGATAATGTGATAGCAATTGAAAGTGAAAAAAATCCAGAACTGATTTTTGCAATTTTTGCTCTGATGGATTTGAAAATTCCGTTTACTATAATTAATAGAAGTGTCCCAAAACAACGAAGAGAGTATATGAGAAAGAAAGCTGGGGTAAGTTATACGATAGTTACTGATCCGTATTATGGAACTAGTGATTCAAAAATTATAAAGCTAGATATAAATAGCATTAATAACAGTACAGGTTCAACAGGAAGAAATACAGTTAATTGTAATTATTGGAGTACAATAGCATATATTCTATTCACATCTGGAACGACGGGTTTTCCAAAAGGTGTGGAAGTAACTAGGGAAGGACTAGCAAATTTCATAGATTCAATTCCAAAGATAATTGAAGGATTAAATAATGGGAAAATAGCTTCGTTTACCAATAATATGTTTGACATTTTTTTTCTTGAATCAATTATGGCATTGTCTATTGGCATGGAAGTATATCTTCCGGACGAAACAATAAACAGAAATCCTGCGAAGTATGTGGAATTCTTGATTGCCAATGAGATAGATACACTACAGATTACTCCTTCTATGGTAAATATGTTAGAGATGTATGACTCAAGAATGGATTGGCTGAAAAATATTAAAATATTAATGATTGGAGGAGAGCCATTTCCAGAAAAAATTTTGACGAAATTGAGTAGTTTAAAAAATATTAGAATATACAATATGTATGGCCCTACGGAAACAACTATATGGTCTACAGTAGCAGAATTGACGGGTAAAGAAAAGGTGAATATTGGAAAACCAATAGCGAATACAGAAGTGAGTATACGTCATGATGATGGTAGCTTATCAAAAGCAGGCGAGATAGGGGAAATATGTATATCCGGGGTAGGTTTGGCTCGAGGATATGTTAATGATATTCCACTTACTCAAAGATTCTTTAAGAACAAAAACGGAAGTAGATATTATTGTACAGGTGATTTAGGTAAGTTAAATGATGATGGGTATCTAGAATATATTGGTCGTATTGATAACCAAGTTAAAATAAACGGATTTAGAATAGAACTTGAAGAAATTGAAAGTGTTATACTAAAGTATGATGGAATAAATGATGTTTGTGTATCGGTGAAAAAGACAGAAAGAAGTGAAAGTCTAGTCGCCTTTGTTGTAAAGTATGGAGTAGTAGATTTAGATAAATTAAAAGAATTTATGCGAAGATACTTACCTGAATATATGATACCATCTCAAATTGTGATTATAAGGGAAATGAAGTACACGCCTAATGGGAAAAAAGATAGGAAGTCCTTAATTGAAGGAATGGAGGACTTATTTGACACCCAAAATAATAGGGAGATGAAATGTGATAATAGATTGGAAAACTATATTGTTAATAAATTAGAATTTTATTTACAAGGAAAGTTTAATATGGCAGATACTTTTGAAAATATTGGTATAGATTCATTGGAATATGTTTCTTTAATTACAGAAATAGAAGATGAATTTGAGTGTGAAATACCAGATGATATGTTAGAGATAACTTTCTTTATTTCAGTTCAGGAAATGATTAATCAATTTCAGAAAATGTTTGGTCAATAATAGTTACTGAAATTGAAATTTTATAAAATTTTTTTGTTTTGAAACTTTTTTGTGGATAATATAGATAATTAGTTTTGGGAAAATGAGGATTTAGTATATGATAAATAATGATACAAATTTGTATGAGTATATTATAAAAAGATATGATGATGTTGATATAAAATCATTAGAAATAGGAATACCAATAATAAAGACATATCATAATTTAGCATTTCCGATGTCAATAATATGTTTCCAAGATGTTGTTAAAGGATGGTTTTTTTCAAATTTTATAAACGTATACGCATATTATAATGAGGAAGTTCATGATTTCAAAATTAACTATGATGTGCAGTACTATGAAGATGAAGTTTATTATTTACATAGAGAGAATATACAAATTAATACTATGGACAAATTGTCAAACAACATAATTGAAAAAATCATATTATTGATTGATTCAGAAAAGTATATTTGTCTATTTATAGATGAATATTATATAAATAATACTTTATCCACTGAAATATGTCATAACGAACATGAGTTATTAATATATGGTTATGATAAATGTAATAAAATACTTAAGTGTTTATTTTATGGAAACGACTTACATCTTAAAACTAGAGAGGTGACATTTGAAGAATTTGAGAAAGCATATTATTCAAAGTTTTTGAACAGAAAATTACCGATATTGTGCTATTCTTATTATGAACGAAATGCGTGGTTTCGCCCAGATTATTCAATCGATCCAAAATATATAAAACATTTACTAGTAAGTTACATTAATTCTATTAATTTTTTATATGATAGAAGGCATGTTAATCCTCTGAACTGTAGTCAGTTCAATAGTTATGGTATAAATGTATATGATAGTTTATGTAAATATTGTCGCAGAAAATGGGAGTTAAATGAAGAAATTGATTTGAGACAATTATATTTTATATATGAGAATAAAGTGATAATGAAAAAAAGATTATTATATATGTATAAAAACAGCTTACTACGTAGTGAAGAATGCATTCATCAATTTGAAAATGTGGTGAAAAATGCTAAGAAAATATTAAATATTGTTATAAAGTATAATTTGAATAGAAAAAAATATGAAAATGATTATGATAGAATAAATAATATAATTAACCAAATAAAAGAAATGAAAAAAAATGAAACTGATATAATAAACAATGTTATTAATAGTATTGTGTTGAATTGAATGTAATAGTGACGTAAGTAAGCGTCTCACACACTACTTAATCTTATATGATAAAATATCAAATAATTAAAAATCGCAGGGCTGCATATCTTTTCAATATGCAACTCTGCGATTTTTTGTTATATGCAGTCATTCCGTTATTATCCTCAAACTATCCTTTAGAATGGCTCACTCACGCTTAATTGCTAATGGAAAAGAACATAATATTACTGACGGATTACGAAATTTGTGGAGAAGGGAATACGAAAAATATAAAGATATTTTTCAAGAAGAAGTAATGAAATGACTATAAATAATTTTGTTTTGGATATAAAAAATCAAAGTGTAAGTTGGATATATGAAGGAAAAACAATAAAGGAAACTTTTGTAAATGCATATTTTGCATCTGTTGATAAGCAGAATAATTATGTGTATGTTGAATCTGGAAATAATTATTCTCAGGAACAAATTTATCATCTTTCATTTGATGGAAAACATATATTTGAAGTTGACAAATTGAAAAATACAATTAGCTGGTTGTATCAAAATAAATCAATCAAAATCAATTGTAAAAATATTGCAGATGCTCAAATTTATAAGGGGCAAATTGTGATAATAATAAGTGAGACATCAAATAATGTTGGAAAAAAACTACAAGGTTATGCTTTAGATGGAACACTTTTGTTTGAAAAAAAACCTCCTAAAGGATACAGTTTTGTGAATTTATCATCTTTTAGAAATCAGCCATCTGTAGTATGCGATGGAGGAAAAATAGATATTGATGTATATGGAAGAAATAAATGGCATTTTTCTATTGACATCAAAACGGGAGATATGATTAAAGAAAATTTTGCATATTAATTATTTTTCTGAATAATAAACAGTGAAGACAAGGTGGACAAACTCAAAGAATATGTAAAAAGATTCTGGTATAGAGAACATAGACAAGCCTTTTGGCATAATACGCACAACTTAAGCACTAACTGTTATTATGGATATTGGAGCTTTGAAGCAGGGGCTATAGCTAAAATACTTAAATTAGATGATTATGAATTAAAAGATATGAAATACTATCCATACGATTTGGTACATTACAAATAGGAAAAAGATTATTATTGGTGAGGAAAATGAGTAATTATAATGAAAGAATTAGAAAAATAATAGATAGTAGAGTTAATGAACTTCGAATTGTATCAGAAGAAATGGTTGAAAATTTTGCTAAAAAAAATGCAATCAAACTCTGTGATGATTATCGTTATTTTTTGCTGAATTATGGTAACAGTTATGTTAAGGAAGGTTATTATTTAAATATCAATAGTAATAATAAGTTATTAAAATATGAAATTGATTCTTTTTTTGGATTGAAAAAAGACGCTAATAATATAGAGGAACAAATCAGTTTTTATCAAACGATAATACCTGAAAACTTATTTCCGATAGCGGGAATTGCTGGTGGAGACTTAATTTGTCTGGATAAAGAAGTAGGCAATGTGTATATGTGGTTCCATGATAAAGAGAATCAAGTGTTATTATGTGCTAATGATTTTAAAGAATTGATAAGTAAATTTGAAGAAAATAATATTTGCGATGACAAAAAAGTTAAAAGAGTAACAATAAATGATAAGCTGGACTTAAAAATGAGGGAAATGGCAAAGAAATATAGGTAGGAAATGGTGCTATTGCATTAACGGAGGGAAATTGTACTATTCTTCCACTTAATCCTAAAGAAGAATATAAAGTTGATGGAAAAAAAGTTGATGAGTGGAAGATGGTATTAGTAAGCACAACGTTAGATAAAATAATAGGAGAAGTTGATTATTATGCTGCTATTAAAAAAATCAAGGCGGATGCATGCAAAAAGGGAAAGTCTATAATCGTAGATGGATTGTCTCTGGAAAAAATGATGGAACTTGCAAAATAATATAAAAACAATAATTCACCTAATTATATTGGTTGAGGTAAAGTATAAAAATGATAAAGTGACCAATGATGTATATGTGTATAAAGTGAATTATAAAGATTCAATTATAGACTATACATTATATTAGGAGAAAAGGTTAAAATACTTTAGAATACTGAATAATAGAGTAATTGGAGAAGGATATGAAAAAATTAAAAAAGGACTTATTATTGGTTTAATCCTTATAATTCTCGTAATAAGTGGGATGTTTCATTTTATTAGAATTAAAGAAATAACAAGATTTGAATGTAATCACATAATAAATAAACCCACATTTAGGTGTTGGACAAAAGAATCATTAATCAATTGGAGTAAAGATGCAGAAAAAAAGGGCATGTTCGATGTGAGTGAGTTGAAAAATGATTTGAAAGATATAGATGATAATCAAAGATTGATTGTATCGGTTGGACGGGAAATAAGTTTTTTTACAGAATAAGACCATTTAAACTAGTTAAAGTAAAGTATAAAAATGATAAAGTGACCAATTATGTATATGTGTATAAGGTGAACTACAAAGGTTCAATTATAGATTATACGGTATACTAGGAGTAAAAGAATGACCAAAATAGCTACTCTTTTACTAATTAACCATAGCAATAATGATGATATTGCAGGAGTAAGGGGAAAATAAATGTTAATAGCAAAATATGGTAATGGCTCTATTGAGCAAATAGAAGAATTTGAAATCAGAAATAAAATTTTATTGGAAGAGAACTATAAAAATTTTTTGCTTAAATATAACGGAGGGGATACTCCTAAGACAATTTTAATAAAGGGAAAAAGAAAAGAAATAGTTAGATGTTTATATGGAATTAACACTAAAAATAGCATAGAGGAACATATGAAAAATTTTGAAAGTAAAAGTTGTATGCCAATAGGAGAAGATACGTGGGGCAATTATTATGCTATTGGAGTTAAGGAAGATAATAAGGGGCAAATATTCTTCTGCGACCATGAGAAAGGCTATAAAGATATGAAAATCGCTGATTCAATAATAGAGTTTTTTTCAATGTGCAAAAGTGAAAAAATAGGTCATGTACGAACGATAGAGGAGCGGAAAAAAGCAGTAATAGCGGCAGGAAATTGGAGCAAAATCACTGAAAAAACAATTGAAGGATGGCAGAAAGAAATAGACAAATATGCCAATATAAACCAAGAAGAAGTACTGATATAGTAAGTTTAACTTAAATATATATGGAATGCATGATATCAGGGAGAAGAAGTAAACTACTAAATTATTAAAACAGTATTGGAGTAAAATATGAGAGATAAAATAATGCCTAAACAATATTTTGATAAGTATATTAATATATCTATTGGGATGTTGCGTCAATATGATGAAGCTTTTCAACTCGGAAAAGTTAAAGAAGAAAGAGTAAAACCTGTAAAATATTCAATGAGCTTAATTGAAGAGTATATGTTAATTGCGAGATATTCGCGAGGGGATAGCATTTGTGAAATAAAAGAAATGTACGAGAATATTTTTGAGAAATGGATATATGTATTTGAAGCGGATAATTACAATCAGGTATTGAGAATGCTTTCGATAGGAATATGCCTTGAAACAGAAAAGAAGAACATAATAAGAGTTCACAATCTCCTTCAAAAAAGCAAAAAGGAGGATTGGTTACTTGAATTTTTGGCATGTACTTATATAGGTGAAGAATTTGATAATAATATAAAATTGTTGTTCAAAAAAGATTATGAGAAGTTTAAAGATTTCATTGAAAATTCAAGAAATCCATTGGATTTAAAGAAAATATTAAAGAAAGGTTGGTATAATGCACGGAGAGAAAACTGTGATTCACATAATAGAAGCGATTATACATATTGTGGATATTGGAGTTTTGAGGCTGGTGCTATTGTAAAACTATTAGGTATAGATGACACTATATTAAAAGATATGAAATACTATCCATACGATTTGGTACATTACAAATAGGAAAATCTATAATGAGAAGATTGGTAAAGAAATAATTAATTTAATAATCAAAATAGGGGGAATACCAAGATGAAAAATGGAATTTAGAAGATGAAGATGATATAATGTGAGAAAATAAATTTGATATACAAAGCGGAATTGGTGCATTATAGAGGAGATATATAAATTCTAATAACAAAGGATTAGTGACGGAGGTATTATTGTGAAACTTAAGTTAGTAAAAGCAACAAATAAATATCGTAATCAAATCGTAGATATGTTGGATGAGTGGAATAATACTGGCGAAGAAATTATACCCTGTGTAATTGGTCGTTTAGATTATAGTGATTTTGATTACTATTGTAACAATCTGGAAGTAAAAGACACGAGTGAGGGCTTAGTTCCTGATTCTACGTTTTTTTGCTTAGATGAAGAACGAAACATTGTTGTAGGTGCTGTAAATATTAGACATTATTTAAACGAAGAGTTGTTATTAAATGGTGGACACATAGGAGATGGTGTTCGTCCATCAGAGAGAAGAAAAGGGATTGCAACAAAAATGATATCGTTGGCTTTGGACGAGTGTAGAAAGCTAGGAATAAATAAAGTTCTGATGGTTTGTGATAAAGGAAATATTGGTTCGGCTAAAAGTATTGAAAACAATGGAGGAATACTAGAAAACGAAGTTGTAGTTGATGGTGTTATGGAACAAAGATTTTGGATTGATTTGAATAAAATGTAAGTTGTAGAATTAGTGTAAAAGAGGCTATAGAGTTTGCAAAAGAATGTATCATGTCAAAACAAAATATACCCAGAAACCATATCATTAGAAGACGGATTGAGAGATAGTGTTAAATGGTATTTGGAACATAGTACAGAGGTTAATAAGAAACCTTATTTTAAATATATAGATAAAAATTTGTAGAGATAAAGAAATTTGAAAAAGGATTATGGTGAAAAAATGAAAAATTACACGTATATTTCTTTAAGAGAAAAGCCAGAACTAAAAAATTGTGCAGCCGAATGGTTTCACAGTAAATGGGGAGTTCCAACAGAAGCTTATCTTGAATGTATGGAAGCTTATCTGAATAAGAAAACAGAATATGGTTGGTATATTTGCTTGGATGAAAATAAAATTGTAGGTGGGCTGGGAGTAATCGAGAACGATTTCCATGATCGAAAAGATCTCACTCCGAATGTTTGTGCAGTCTACACAGAAGAGGAATATAGATGTCAGGGGATCTCAGGACATCTGCTTAATATGGTTGTAGAAGATTTAAAATCAAAAAACATAACACCTGTCTATTTGATTACAGACCATACCAGTTTCTATGAAAGATACGGTTGGGAATTTTTGTGCATGGTACAGGGAGATGGAGAACCCAATATGACCAGAATGTATATACACCAATAGCTTTCAGTTTATCATACAAATGCTTTTGTGTTGCAGGCAGTCATTTTTATAATTTCAACGTTGAAAAAGATGCCTATTTGTCTGAAAAGTTAACTATTGAGAGTAAAAAGTTGTCTTTTCAAAATATAAAGTTTGCTATTGAGAGTCAGAATTATAATGAACCAACGAAAAAACATATTAAAAATATATGAAGAAATTGAAACTAATCAGATATTTGGTGCTCCTGAGATAGAGAGTATTGAAATGTTCAACTTCAACGGCTAGGAATGTTATGAAAAAATTAAAAGAAATAGGTTTTGTTAAAGAAGTTAAAGGAAAAGGAAAGTATACTTTTATTTCTGATTTTAATTATGTGAAAATGAAAGTCGCAAAATTAAATTAGATGTTCAAGCACGACACTATAGTTAATAATTTAGACCATTTGAAGGAGTTGAGGTAAAGTATAAACAATTATGTATATGTGTATAAAGCAAACTACAAAGGTTCAATTATAGACTATACGGTATATTAAGAGTAAAAGAGTGACCAAAATAGTCACTCTTTTGCTAATTAACAATACAAAAGAATTGCATTATATAAATAATAATGCTATCATTAATACGATTTAAATTTCATATCAGTATATGGTTCGGCAGAATTATATTCGTGTCGATTAATAGGGAATTCGGTTAGAACCCGAAGCAGTCACCACTACTGTAATGCAGACAAGAAAGCAATATGCCACTGGGAAACTGGGAAGGCGCTTTCGAGGATGAAGCTGAGTCAGGAGACCTGCCATATATGCGGTTTAAATATATTTTCCGGGTGAGGAGGATGTGTTTTTTTTGTTGCCATTTTTTAAAGAGAAAAATTAGGAGAGGCTATGGTGAAAAATAATAAACGGATTATTAATAGAATAATAGTTATACTTACTGCCATGGCTTTAATCATAGGAACGTGGGGTATTCGGTATCACAAGGGGGATACACCGGTAAACCCAATGAATAATGAGGCAAAGGCATCTAAAGTGTATGAAAATGATGGCTTGCAGGTAGATGAATTTAATGATTATTCTAATTTGCAAAATTCAGATAACGAAGATAATGAAGAAAATAATGACAGTAATGACAACAGCAAAGAGACTAATAATGAAACAGATGGAAATGGCAATGAAAATATAAGTCTTAAAAGCACTTCTAACAAATCAGGAAATGGAAAAGAATCCGTAGATGAAGGAAAATCCAATAAAAGTAAAGGTAAATCTTTTGTGGATAAAGTAAATCAAAAAACAGAAACCCTATATTTTACAACTTCAATTATAGATGGAGAAACAATTTCTACATATGAATATGCATTTACGATTACACATTTAGTTGAAAGTCTTACGGTAGAACAACAGTTAGTGTATGTGAATGATGAGCAGATAAATAATTTTGATGGCAGAGTTATTCTTAAGGAAGGAACCAATACTATAGAAATAGTGGTTAATTACAGAAGAGATGACGGTCGTGAAATTATTGCAAAGAAAAAATATACGGTAAATGTAGATACAGGCAATTTGTTTATATCAACAGATTTGAAGGACCAGACTGTAAACAATCCGTTTTTCAAATTTAATTTGCAGGCAAAAATGGGTGAAAATGATGCAGATGTAAAGGTATCGTTAAATGGTAAAAATATAACGGGAAAAGATGGCAAATATTCTGTAATTTTAAAAAAAGGGAAAAACACAATAGTCGCAAAAGCTGAATATGATAAATATTCGATTACAAAAAAGTATGAAATAACTCTTGAATATGAGGATGGTTTTGGAATTGAAACCGATTTGGAAAATAAAACAGTTAATGTAGAAAATATTGAATTTCAGGCAGTTATAAGAAATGGAACAGATAAGGCGAAATTATCTGTAATTGTTAATGGGAACATAATTGCAGGAAATGAAGGAACGTATAATGCCGGTCTAAAAATTGGCAACAACACTATAAGGCTTAAGGCAACAGATTCAGGAAACGTATCTTTAAATGAAACTTATACAGTTAAATATGTTCCATTAGCTACAAAGGACACTGAACCGGTTATTTCATATATAAATGTTACTGATGGAATGGAGATAAAAGGCGAAAGTTTTACTTTATACATCGGAGCGATGGATTACAGAAAGAACAAAATTTATTATGACGGAATTGAAGTCAAATTAAATGGAAAGAAAATTCAGTACAGATGGTCTGCTAATTATGTTGGATATTTGCTTAATTTGCAAAATGGAGACAATAGCCTTGAAGTTAAGATAACAGACAGCGATGGAAGGTATAAGGAATATAGTTACAAATTAAAATGTACATATATAGATGAAGGAACCGTTATTGGTACGGCAACAGTAAGCATCGATGCGAAGGTTATTCATTTAGGAGTCCTATTAAGACCTAAAACAGTAGATATTTATTATGGAGATAACGCAGCAGATATATTTGAACGTGCTATAGAGAAAAGCGGATTCTCATATACAAACAGCGGAACAGTGGATAAAGGATTTTATCTTGAAACTATATCAAGACCGGGAATTTTAAGAGGCTGGATGATTGATGATAAATTAAAAGATGAAATCATTGAGGATGGACTTCAGTTTAATATAGACCCTTCAACCGGAGAGTACATATATGACATGGATAGCTTAGGACAACTTGATTTCTGTCAGGGTTCAGGTTGGGCGTATAGTGTTAATGATGAATATAAAGAATACGGAATGTCGGAATATAAGCCAAAAGATGGTGATGATATAAAGATTAGATACACTTTGGCATATGGAAAGGATATTGGAGGATATAATCCATCAAGCGGTTCTTATGGTATCAAAGATAAATATAGTGTTACATATTAAACGACTAGGCTTTCAAAATAAAGGTATTAAAGATGAATAAAAAAATAGAAGATATTGTTTCAGAAGTTAAAAAGGTTGTAATAGGTAAAGATGAAATCATAGAAAAAGTATTAATGGCGATATTAGCCGGAGGACATATTTTATTAGAAGATGTGCCGGGAGTAGGAAAAACTACATTGGCATTAACTTTTAGTAAAGTATTAGGACTTGATTATAAAAGAATGCAGTTTACGCCTGACAGTGTTCCATCAGATATAACAGGATTTTCAGTATATAACAAAAATAGTGGAGAATTTCAGTATATGGAAGGGTGCGCAATGACAAATCTGTTGCTTGCGGATGAAATTAACAGAGCTTCAAGTAAAACCCAGTCAGCCTTACTTGAAGTAATGGAAGAAGGAAAAATAACAGTAGATGGAGTTACAAGAACAGTGGAAAAACCATTTATTGTAATCGCCACTCAAAATCCTACAGGGTGGATAGGAACGCAAAGTCTTCCGAATTCTCAGTTAGACAGATTTATGATTAGACTTAATATGGGATATCCGGATATGAATAATCTGATAGAAATTATGAAAGACAGACATCATGAGAATCCGTTAGACAAAGTAAAGCATGTTATTAATAAAAATGAATTAATAAACCTGCAGGAATTGGCGGGGAATATTTATGTGTCAGATGAAATTTATGAATATATAAGTAAGCTTGTAGAAAAAACGAGAGAACATGAACTCATAAAATTAGGAATCAGTCCTAGAGGAGCATTGGCAATTTGCAAAATGGCGAAGGCAAAAGCGATGCTTGGTGGAAGAGATTATGTAGTGCCACAGGATGTTCAATATATTTTTAAAGACGTATGCAGTCACCGTATAATCGTGGAATCAAGGTCAATGATTAATGAAGTAAACACTGACGAAATAATGAAAGAAATAATAGAAAGTGTAGAAAATGAATAGAAAGAGCTTAGGATTTTTTTTACTGCTGTTATTATTTCTGATATCAGCAGTAGTGTGGCGGCAGAAATTATTTTTAATAATTCCTATAATTATGATTTTGACAGGAATACTTACATTTGCCTATGCAAAATTAGCAACTACGAATTTAAATGTAGAGCTTAAATTCACAAATGTAGTGGATAAGGGCAAAAATGTTACAGGAAAAATAATAGTAAACAATAAATACCCTGTTCCATTAAATGAGATGGTTCTTAATTTTGAAATAAAGAACATACTTACAAGCGAGACAAAGAAAGTTAAAGAGAATTTGTTCCTTGGTATAACAAAGAAAAGTGAAATGCCACTTGAACTTGAATATAAATATTGTGGATGCATAAAGGTAGAACTGAAAAATATCGAGATATTTGATATTTGGGGAATAGCGTCTATTAAGAAAAATTTTAATGAAAGTCAACAGATATATGTTATGCCATATACCATTACACAGGACATTGAACTTGGAAATTCAAATGCAAAGGAAGCGTCAGATACATGGCAATTTATGGAGAATGTAGCAGGAGTTTCAGGAGAGGTATTTGATATTAAGGAATATCAGATTGGAGATAACATTAAAAATATCCATTGGAAATTAACAGGTAAATATGAAAATCCAATGGTTAAAAAAATGGCTAAAGAGGCAGAAGATTCAATCATATTAATTTTTGACAACCGATTTGAAAATTCCAAATATGAAATGGCGGATGCTTTAGCAGAAATGTTCATATCATTAAGTAGGAATCTTTTAAACGAAAATATTCCTCATACTATAGGATGGTGGCAGGAAGATAAAGAAAAATATATTTCATATAACATAAGAAGTGAACAGGATTTAGTAAGCAGATTACCTAAAGTATTAGCAGCAGGAAAATGCGTAAACAAGACATCAGAATATGAGAATTATATAGCAAAAATGTCATTTGAAAAAGCACATACGGTTATAGTGGCAGAAACAAAATCTGATGTACATAATATAGCGGCAAAAGGCGTTACGTGGCTTACTGTAGATGATGAATTAAATTCGCACAACTTAAAACAAAGAAGGGCAATTAAAATATGAAAAATCAAAATACTGTTGATTTAAGAAAACTGAATAAAGAAGATAAAAAATCAACAGATATTTTGATGGCTTTGATTATAGAATTAATTGTTCTGGTTGGAATAACAGGATTTGTATTTAAAGTGACAGAGTTTAAGATAACGGCATTTGGATTAAATATGAAAGTTATTTTAAATGATATTTCTGATTTAATCGGAAAAAAATATGGAATGATTACTCAAAAGTACATATTAAATCCTGACTTTAAAATGGATTTGCTTTTAATAGGACTATTAGCTTTAATTGCAATTGTTTTATATATTGCAATTAAATATGAAAATCAGGCAGTATTTGCAATTGGAATAATAGTCACAGTAGTTATTCAGGGAATGTTTGGTGGTAAAAAAAGTTGCCTTATGGCAGCAGTTTTAATATTTGCAAATATAATTTGCCTAAATAAAAAAAGATTAAGCAGTGCATTTGAACAAAATAATAAAAGCAAAGTATTAATAGTCTTTTCAATGCTTGTTATTAGCATTTTATGTGTTCCAATATCATATGAGACTAATACAGATAAGATGTTGGAGAACTTAAACCAAAATATAAATCATAAAACAGATGATTTGAGATATTTAAAGAAAAATAAGATTGCATTGAAAGTAAAAATGTCAAAGCCACAGTCTTATTATTTGAAAGGCTTAGTGGCAGGAGATTTTTCACAAAACGGTTGGAAGGAAACAGATAAAAAGAAACTGTACAAGTATGCAGATTTATTCTTCTGGTTACATAAAGAAAATTTTTATGGGCAGACACAATTGTTTAATGCAAAAAGCGAGGGCAATAGTGAAATTGATATAAACAAGATGACTATTAATGTTTTAGGGGCATCTTCGAAATACATTTATTCACCATATGAATATGTTTCAGATAATGATGGGTTAACAGATAAAGATGAAATAGGAGATGAAAAGCTTCTGTCGAAAGGCTTATATGGCACAAGAAAATATGAACTTGATGTGTCAGATAACATAGTGACTAATTATTCGGATGTTGTGGAAAATCTTAAAAATAATGGAGATAAGCCGACAAAGTATTTAAAAAACGACATCCTGAATCCATATGAGGCGTTTGTGCTTTACAAAAAATAAAATAGTCTGAAA